>Ga0190360_1000099_pt1 | contig 45597 bp, 41 predicted proteins | sample 48721834_MG_FD_161271 | JGI IMG/M metagenome (GOLD analysis project Ga0190360, IMG submission 161271) | Hydrothermal vent microbial mat bacterial communities from Southern Trench, Guaymas Basin, Mexico - 4872-18-3-4_MG | ecosystem: Environmental > Aquatic > Marine > Hydrothermal vents >...
TAAATTCCATCTGATTCATTTGAGAAAAATTAGTTGTATAATAATTTTAATAATTATTGTTAGCATATAAATAATTTTTAAGAAAAAATTGCTTGACCAATTCTAATGATTTGATTTATTAGATAAAATTGTTTTAAAAAGGTAAGTATGAAAGACTAACAAATGCTAAGAATAACAACGCTAATAATGTCAATAAAAACCCATAGCTAGAAAATTTTGGTAATTTACCTTCTGCCCTTCTTTTCTCATCTTTCTTATAAAACATCAAGTCAGTAATGATTAGGATAAAACTAATCACCAATAAAACAAATGAACCAATCAATAAGATTAGTGTAATCATAATAAAAAAATAACTTACAAGTTTTAATAAATCTTTCTTTTTAATTAGAGGTAATTTGCTTTTTTTAGATTTATTGTTATTCTCTCTAAAACATCGGATATTTCTGGTTTGAACTTTAACCCTGTTATTTTTTCATAAGTCCTAATATATCGTTTTGCTACTTCCACTCTAATCTCTTTTGGAATTGGTGGGATTGCTTGCTCAGGTTTTATATCGGGAAAGATTTCTGGGTAATTTTCCATTAACCATCCTCTAAATATCTCTTTATCCAATATTTCAGGTTCATCTCCTTCTTTATATCGTTCTTCATAAGTATCTAGGATCCAGAATCTAGAAGAGTCTTGAGTATGAATCTCATCAATTACCATTAATTCTCCATCCTTCAAACCAAATTCATATTTAGTATCAACTAAAATTAATCCATTTTTTTTACAATAATCCGTGGCGAAATCAAAGAGTTTTAAAGCATATTCTTCCATTTGTTCATAAATTTCCTTATCTACGAGATTTCGTTCCAAAATTTCTTTCTTAGAAAGATAAATATCATGCCCCGTCTCTGCTTTAGTTGAAGGTGTAATCAAAATCTCATTCAATTTCTGATTTTTTTTCATTCCTTTAGGAAAAGTAACTCCGGAAGTCGGCTTTCCTTTAACGTAATTTCTCCAAGCGGTTCCAGTTAAATACGCTCTGACAATTATTTCTATGGGTATTAATTGGCATTGATGAACGATGACGACATTTGGGTCTGGTACATCAATAATATGATTTTTAACGAGGTTTTTAGTCTTTTCAAACCAAAATGCAGATGTCTGGTTTAAGAGTTGTCCCTTAAAAGGTATTGTAGTAATTACACGATCGAAAGCTGAAATTCTATCCGTAGCAATTTGAATTCTGATATCATCTTTAATATAATTATCTCTCACCTTACCACGATATAATTCACCTAGCTCTGTAAAATTCGTTTCTTTTAATGTTTTATCCAGTTGTTTTTCAATTATTTCTTCCATCTCATTAGAATTCATGATTTTAATTAGTGAAAATTAACATAAAAACATGTTTACTATTGTTTTAAAAAATTTGTTAATGAAGTAATATCTGCTTAAAGGAATTTTATTTCTTATAGTAATTGCCATTTTTAAATTCTTTTAAGGGGTATTTTTTTTTATTTTTACTCATCTTTTTCAAGAAAGCAGTAGTTAAATCAAGATCCAATACATTAACTAAACTTATTAAGTAGATGAAAATATCAGCAATTTCATCAGATATTTCTTCCATTAATTTTGGATTTCTCATTATTTGTGATTTTTCAAGGTCTTTAAACAAAAAAATCTCGGATAATTCAGCGACCTCAATCCCTAATGCTTGAATTAGATTTTTTATCGTGTGATATTTGGACCAGTTTCTTTTTTCTACAAAATCTTTTACTTGGTTTTTAAAAAAAACGACTGGAGTTTTTAAATCATCAATATTTTTATCATTCAAGGAGTTCACTCAAATATATATTTTCTTGATCCTAATAGAAAAGAGTTATTTATATTTTTTAATAAAATCACATATTAACTTGTTAATTATTGAACTTCTTTGAGCTGGAGCAAAATGTCCTGCCATATCAATAATCTCGAGGGTAGAATTTGGGATCATGCGATGTAATTCTTCTGACATTTGTTCCGGGGCAAAATTATCTAATCTTCCTCCTATAATTAATGTAGGACATTTTATGCTTGAAGGATCATAATCTTCGATCTCACTAATCATGTTAAATATTTGTTCCTCGATCAGCATTTGAAGTTCATCACGATCGTATTTTGTCCCATTAAGAGTATCTGCTAACGACATTAATATGTAAGGAATTACTTTATCTAAAATCTCATCAACAGAATTTGCAACGACTTCTAGAAAATTCATCCTGATAAAATACGGAAGTAGGTTATAAAATATATTTCGGATGACATTATCGATCATTATATATCCAGAATTTAATAAAATCAAAAATTTTACCTTATCCGGATGTTTCATGGTGAATAATTGACCAATCATTCCTCCTACTAAAGAATGGCCTATTATGCCATATTTTTCCTCGACCTTTAAATATTTTAACAAATCTTCCAGATCACGGATTATATCATGACGTAAATTTTTAGAAAGGTTCAATTTTTTTGGTTGTTCGCTTCTTCCATGCCCAAGCGCATCGAATGCTATTATCCGATAATTTTCTTTCAAGACTTTGATTTGGTGTTTAAAAAAGGCAGCAGAAGAGGCAAATCCATGAAGTAAGATAATTGTACTCTCAGTTCTTTCTTTAATTTCACCATTGATGTCTTCGTAGTATAGTTTATACCCCTCTTGGTTTATAAAGTAAGGCATTTGAAAAGTAAAAGATTCTTAATTATATTTTTTGAAGTGAGAGGTTCAAAAAATATTTTACTAATTTTTTAATTATTTTTCCAAGAAATATATAATTTGAATGAAAAAAAAGAAATTTCTTTGCATTATTTATTCTATTTGATAATTTAAGGATCTTTTAATGATATCTTTCCAAAAATCATAACGTTTTTCCCGTTCTTCTTCACTCATTTTGGGTTCAAAAACTTTGTCAATCTTTCTAATTTTTAAAAGCTCATCTTTAGAATTCCAAAAACCAGTAGCCAATCCTGCCATAAAAGCGGCTCCCAATGCCGTTGTTTCGGGATTTGCAGCTCTTTCTACTTTTAAACCGGTAATATCGCTTAAAAATTGCAATAAGAAATTATTGCGGGATACGCCACCATCAGCTCTTATCACGTTTATTTTAATTCCCGTGTCTTCCATTATGCCTTCTATTAAATCTCTTATTCTAAAACAGATTCCCTCTAAAACAGCCCTAATAATGTGTGCCTTTTTTGTACTAAGAGTTATTCCAAAAATGTTGCCCTTGGTCGTAGGATCCCAATAAGGAAACGAGATTCCACTTGAAAAAGTAGGTAAGAAGAAAACTCCATTTGTAGAATCGACACTCATTGCCAATTTTTCAGTTTCCTCGGGCGTCTTTATTAAGTTTAACTCTTCTTGGATCCAATCAATAATATTTCCAGTATTATGAGAAAAACCTTCTAGCATGTATGTAATTTCACCATCTATCTTCCATGCTATTAATGGATATAACCTTCTTTTAGAGACATAAGGAATATCTCCCGTATTAATATCCACAAAAGATCCAGTTCCATTGGTTACTTTAACTTCTCCAGCATTAAAACAACATTGTCCGAATAAAGATGCTTGTTGATCAGCAACAACAGCTCTAATTGGAATCTCTCCTCCACCAAAAAGTCTAGTAACTCCAAAATCATCTTTTGATTCTTTTATTTCTGGTAAAATATGGAGGGGGATTCCTAATTGTTTAAGTATTGGTTTATTCCATTTTAATGTAAAAGGATCATACATTGCAGAAGCAGAAATATTAGAAATATCCGTAGCGTGGACTTTTCCTTCGGTTAAATTCCATAATATCCAAGTTTCTATTTGGCCCCATATGACATCGGTGTCTGTGGATTTAATTTTTTCATTTACTTCGGGATGTGTTGAAAGAAAATAGCTTGTTCTAATTGACCCGTGCTCGGTAGAAAATTTTAGCATGGAAGCAAGACGCATTTTAGCACTTCCAAAAATGCACATGATTTTAGCAAAGGTTCTCAAGAAGCGGAAAAAGAATTTTTTATTGTATTTTTCACAATAATTTGCTGATCTAGCATCTTGCCAAGTAATTACATTTGAATATAATTCACCAGTTTTTTTATTCCAGAAAATAAAAGAGGCTCTCTGAGTACTAATTGCCATTGAATCTATATCAGAAGCTTTTAAATTGTTTTTATTAATTACTTCTTCTATAACTTGCTTGCTTAATTCCCAAATTTCTTTTGGGTCTTGTTCTACTTGACCAGGTTCGTTCATTATGTAATTTGGGCGTCGTCTTGCTTCTGCAAAAATATCCCCATTCTTATCAAAAAGAATTGCTTTAATATTAGTTGTTCCAATATCTAATGTTAGGACATATTTTCCCATAATTCTCACTATTTTTTTTAATTTTATAATTGTTTAATTAATATTTCAGATAAATCAATTATTTTAATCTTTTCTTTATTATTTTCATTTAATCCATATCCTAATCCTAATTCACATAAAGGGCATGCAGATACAATAATATTTGATCCCGTTTCTATTAATTCAGATATTCGATTAGAAGCTTCTTTAATTGCTAAGTCTCGATCTGCTAACTGAGCAGTCCCTGACCAACCGCAACAATGAACTTTATCCTTAGTATGAATGGGTTCAATAATTTTAATATGTTTAAATTCTCCTAGAATTTTTCTTATTGAAGTAGTATCTTTTAAATTTCTGGCTAATAAACATGGGTCATGAATAGTCACTTGACTATAATCCCCTTGGAGTTCTTTTTTAAACGATAATTTACCCTCATCAATTAATCTACTGAAATAATTAGCAATATGGATGATTTCAGCGTCAATTTTAACCCCTAATTTTTCATATCTTTCAGTTAGAGTCAAAACACAACCAGGGCAATCAGAAACAATGATCTTTGCACCACTTTCAGATAATAAATTAGCATTTTTTTCAGCAAAATCTTTTGCTGTTTTCATGTCTCTTACATTAAAAGCAACAGCTCCACAACAATTTCTCTTTTCAAATTCAACTGAAAATTTTATTCCAGCCTGTCTCAAAATTCTAATATTAGCATTAACGACATCAGGAAATTTCATCATTTCACAACCAACATAATAAAAAACCTCGACACTTTCATTTGATGAGATGTTTTCGATACCTTTTTCTTTATATGTTTTAAAGATATTATAATTTTCAATTGTACCTGTTTCATGTAAATTCGAAATTTTAGCCTTACAGTAATCTGGCATCAATCCTTTATCATTTAGATCATCTCTTACTGATTCTAAAAGTGAAACTACTGAAAAATCAAATGGACACCATACTTTACAGTTTTCTTCATTAGTACACTTATACATTAAATCAATAAAATCCTTATTTTCTTCTTTTGTAGGATCAATTAATCCCATTGTAATATAATAGCCAATTCTAGCTTTATATGCCGGGCTCATCGTCTCTTTTGAAGCAGCTTGCAAGGTACCACAATCAAATCGACACATGTTAGGACAAAGCATGCATTTAATTAAATTGTCAACATCTGCTTTATAATCTCCTTGAGGATAGAAATTTTTCTTTCTAGTTCTAAAATTCTTCATTAAAATTGATCTAATATCTCTTTCTGCGTTGCTAATTATAGGAATCATCCATTTATATTTTTTGAAAGTTTCTTCTAAGCCCATTTATTCGATCACCTTGCTCCAAATTGGTTGATATAATTTTCCTGGATTCAAAATATTATTAGGATCTAATAATTTCTTAATATCTCTTAGTAGATTTAATGCATTACCCCACTCATCTTCCATCCAAGCAGATCTATTGATTCCAACACCATGATGATGACCAATTATACCTCCATTTTCAATAACAGTTTTCATGGTGGTATTCCAACACATTTTATAAAAATCAAAATCAGAAATGCCTTTTGGAGGCACGCCAGCGAAAGTAAAGTAAATACCTACGCCGTTTGGATAAAAATGAGATACATGAGCAGTAATCAATAAAACACCTTTTAAATTTTTCATGGCCTTTAAAACAGAATGATATATTCTTGAAGCATTACTCCATAATGATGCAACTTCGATTGTATCAAATACTATTTTAAAAGTTGGCGTGCTAGATGTTTCGGTAACTTTAAATCTCGTTTCAAGCCAATGCTCAACGGGTTTTTCTCCACAGTCTACGCCATTATATTTTTGACATTTTTCTCTCGTAATTTTCTCTTCTAATGATACCAAATCCTTATTTCCTTCACAAATAAAAACTACCATTACTTTTCCTTTTGCTTCTTTAATAAATTCAAAATGCCTGTCAGTTTCCTGATCATCATATATTCTGATAACAGCAGGATACACATTCTCTCTTAGAGTTTCTCTAATTGCATTAAAAGAATCTTCTATAGTTGGAAAAGCATATGAAATTAAAGATCTTTTTTCGGGATATGGCCAAATTTTAAGAGTTGCTTTTGTCACTATTCCAAGAGTTCCTTCACTTCCAATAAATAGTTTTTCGAGCAATGGTCCCCGAGAAGCTCCGGCTATTGGTTTTATTGAAATAATTTCTCCTTGAGGTAAAACTATTTCCATGCCCAAAATCATGTCTTCAATTTTTCCATATTTAGTGGAAAATTGTCCCGCAGCTCTATGAGCAATCCACCCTCCTAAAGAGGATGTATAAAGCGATTGGGGGATGTGTCCCATTGTATAGCCTTTAGCATTCAGATATCTCTCCAAATTCATGCCATTAATGCCAGTCTCAACCGTAATTGTTAAATCCTCATCATTTATTTCAATAATTCGATTAAATTTTTTCATATCTATAACAATTCCACCATAGATAGTAATAGCACCACCCACGACTCCCGATCCTTCACCACGAGGAATTACTGGAATTTTTTCTTCATTTGCTAATTTTAAGATTTCGGAGATTTGCTTTACATTTTCTGGCCAAGTAATTATATCCGGCAATCCAGCAATCTTACCTTTTAACATCCAATTTGTTCCAATTAATGTGGTATCTCCAGAGTACGCTAATAAATCAACTCTTTTCGTGGATACATTTTGTTCTCCTAAAATATCTTTTAGTTTAGATATGACTCTTGGTTTATTTTTAATTTCACAGCGATTCCTACTATAAATTAATTCAAAATTGTCCAATGTCATATTAAATTCTCATGAATATAATTAATATATATTAAGTTAAGTTAATGTAATATATAACTACATCTAGCAAGAAATAAAAATTTCTTGAGAAAATTATTAAATTAGTGATTAAGATTTAATATATTGTTTCTCCTGTAATCTTATCCACCTTCAAATGTCTAAATCTGGCTCTCGTTTTTATTAAATCCAAGTTATTTTCAACTTTTTCCAATATTTCTTGGGGAAAGAGATATCTCGCTAAATGAATTATCATTTGTTTTGTTTCTATACAATTAAATAGTTTTAAACTTTCAAAAGAATAAAACAATTCGGATAATAAATCATAACTCATATCCGCTGAAAAATCAAGAATCTCCAAATTTCTATAGATTCTGGAAACGATTGCTTCTAAGAGATTGTAGTCTTTTAATTTATCCAAACTATCTCTTGAATAATTACAAAATAAGACATAATAAGTTGCCTCAGAAGAGACAAAACCATCTCTATATTGTTTTATACCTTCTGGAGTCATTCTCCTTTCAATTTCTTCAATGATCGCTTTAATGTTATCTTCTACATTTGTAGCATTTACAAGTTTATAAATTTTTAAAATAACAACTAATTGAGAGGTTTCAAGGTTTTTTAAGTAATTAGGTTCGAAAAATTTTGGATCAGCTTTAATTAGATTGGTAATTTGTTCTTGTGTCAGCCATAATTTCATTAAATTCGTTGATTTAAAAAAATAATAAAGTCCATCAGTCGCCTCTAGTAAAGGTGCTTCAAACTCATCTATACCTTCTTCATATAATTCCATTAAAAATTTAATGACTCGATTTTTATCAATTGGTACTTTTAAATGGATTGCAAGATAAAGCCCGCAAAAGTACAAATCTGGATTTTTAAGCGTAACAAGTGGTATAGTTATCAGCCACTCATCCATATTGTTTAATATGTATTCTTTAATATGAGAAAAATCAAACCTTTTTTCCAAGTGAAAAAAGCTTATTATTCGATATATTAAATATATTAATTGAAGTTTATCTTTCGGATCTTTTAGATCCTCAAGGCTTTCAATTTTTTTTTTACTTTGATTTAACTTTTCTATGAGGTGTTGTTGAATCTTGATATATTTTCTAAGAATCTCTTTTTTTTCAGGATATTTTTCAATTAAATTCTTTAGATTTCTAAGCTCTATTATTAATTCTAGAGGTAAAAATCCTTTTTCTTTTAAATTTAACATCAATGGGGATGCTTTAACATCAACTAAATAGTCAACAATTTTTTCTAAAAATATTTCGTAAAGAAGTGGGGCTATTTTTTTGTCATATAATTCAAAAATCGTATGAATTCTAAGATGATCACCTTCATTAATCTCAAGAAAAGGATCTAAGAATTTATTTTCTAATTCTTGAGGATCAAATCCAATTTTTATCATCTCTTCTTTTATAAGATTTATTAACTGATTCAGGTTCTTTAATAATTTATCTTTAGGAATTGTTGACTCCTTAAATTTTGAACTAATGATTTCTCTAAAATACTCTTCTGTATAATTATAAAACAGTTCAATTTGGTTCAAATAAATGCTTAAAATGTTGAAAAGCCCTTGAAAGATCATTATAATTTACCGCTATATAAATCGTTAACCTTAATTGTAGAATTTTAACAAATTCTTATATAAAGAAGATAATAAGGGGTTTAATTTATATTTTTTTTCTTTTACTTTAAAAAGTCGTATATAATAAATATAATATTCAACATCAATGAACTTAGAGGAAAATAAATGTATTTTTTTTATATTTGAGAGAACATTTTAACATTACATTCATTAGATTAAATTTTAGCGATTATACTTTCAGAATCATTTAAGCATTTAAATAAGAAAATGATTCTTAGAAATATGTATTATCCTTACAATATTATAAAAGAATTAGTATCTTAACATAAAATTAATATCATTTGTCATACTTTCTCAACTCAAAAGTAGTTGATTTTTAATTATATGATTAATTATTTTAATTTAGGAGGGTAAAAGTATTGAATAATATTTTTGGAACATCTGGTATTCGAAGAGTTTTTCAAAACTATTCTGAATCAGACTTAATGTTTACACCTCAAATGGCATTAGAAGTAGGACTTGCCCTAGGCAGCTATTTAAATGGTGGCTCAGTGGTTATAGGGAAAGATATTAGAACTTCTGCTTTACCTATAGAATATGCATTAATTTCTGGGTTAGTAAGTACTGGATGTATGGTGAAAACACTTGGAATAGTCACTACGCCCACTCTAGCAATGTCTTTAAGAGTTTTAAAAGCTGATGCTGGTGTAATGATTACAGCATCACATAACACTCCTGAATATATAGGATTAAAGTTATGGAATCCATCAGGATTAGGATTTTCGCCTGATCAAGAAATGGAGATTGCTAGAATTTATAATGAAAAACAATTTCTTAACATTAATTGGGATGAAGTTGGTAAGGTAACTCCTATTAATGATATAAATGATATCCATATTTCAAATATCACCAATCAGATAAATTTTGATGGATCGAATTTGAATGTAATTGTTGATCCTGGAAATGGTGCGGGATGTGAAATTGTTACAAATTTATTGACGAAATATGGTTGTAAATTAGTATCTTTGAATGCACAAATGGATGGCCGCTTTCCAGGAAGATTATCAGAACCAAATGAAGAAAATTTACGCCAAATATCTGCCTTCATAAATATTTCTACACAAGAAGATATTGGTATTGCTCTAGATGGGGATGCAGATCGGGTGATTTTCTTAGATGAATCTGGAGAGATAGTTGATCCCATACGTTTATTAGCGCTTTTAGCTAAACAATATATCTCAAATAAAAATAACCTCTCAAAAAATAATATGAAAATAGTAACTCCCATAAATTCTTCAAACTTGCTAGAAGATGTATTAACACCTTTAGGATGTGAAGTCATAAGGACGGAGGTGGGAGATATAAAAGTAGCTATTGCATTAAAAGAACATGGAGGCTTTTTAGGAGGAGAAACTTCTGGTACATACATTTGGCCGGAATTTCATTATGGCCCTGATTCAATCGTGACTATTGCAAAATTGTTGCAAATAATAGTTACTACTGGTAAAACATTAAAACAATTAATGAAAGAAATTCCAAAATATCCCTATTTTCAAACTAAATATCGTTTGAAAAAAGACATACCTTTTTCGAAAGAGATTAATCAAAAAATCATTGAAACGATTACGGATTTATTAGAAGGACTTGGCAAAAAAATCGAAAATATAAATCAAATGGATGGTTGCCGATTTGATTATAATGACGGATGGATTTTGATAAGAAGGTCTGGTACTAGTCCATATTTAAGAATTTCTGGTGAATCAAGTAAAACAATGGAAGAAACTCAAGAATTAAATAAATTAGCTGCAGAAAAAATGAAAGAATTAAAGATAATTTTATAACAACAATATTCTCTTTATTTATTATTTTAAAAATCATGTAAAAAATTCTCATTATTACTAAATTCCTGAAACTTTTGATAGAAATTTAGGTGTATCGCAGTTAATTCCTTTTATGCGAGAAATTTCTAAAGTAAGAAGTTGAACCGCAATGATCATTATCATTGGTTGCAAATTAATATGAGTGTTAGGAACAGCTATACCGAAATCTATTGGTTTGGGTATTTCATTATCACCCAGCTCTTCATATATCCCTAAAATTGTTGCCTTGCGTTCCTTTATTCTTTCCAATAAATGTAATAAATTATCTCTTCTTTCATCCTTCTCTTGAGGAATGATTGCGAGAATACAAGTTTTAGGTTCAGCAAGAGTTATTGGACCATGAGGAAATTCTGCTGTAGAATATGCTTGACCAAAAATTCTAGCACCTTCTTTTAATTTTAATGCGGCTTCCAAGGCAGTAGCATAATCAGGACCGCTTCCCAAAATAAAACAAAATTCTGCAAATTTAAAAAATAGAGAATATTCTTTAATTTTTTTGTGTAAAGTTGGAAGATGTGAATGAATTTTATCGGAGATTTTTAATAATTCAACCCATAATTCATTATAATCTCTACTTCCAATTTCTTTCAATTCATTTGCAATTTCTAAAGCAAGTCCAGCCAAAACCCCCAATTCCGCCACATAGGTTTTTGTTGCCAAAACAGATTTTTCTTCTCCACAATTTAATAATAAATGATAATCGCACATCTTTGAAAGAGTTGAATCTAAATAATTTGTAATACTTATCGTTAAGCATCCTATTTCTTTAGCTAATTTTATGGATTGGATTGTATCTTTTGTTTCACCACTTTGCGATATTGCAATGATGCAATCTTTATCAGTTAATATTGGCTTGATTAAATAACGAAATTCCATTGCATATTCTGAAAAAGTAGGAATTTTAGCAAATTTATTAAAAAGATAAGTCATTGCAAGTCCAGCATGATAAGAACTTCCCGCCCCTATTAAATAAAGATGTCGTGTTTTTCTTGATACAATATCACTTGCCACTTGATTGAGAACACTTTTTTGAGAAATAGCATTCCTTAGAGATGCTGGAATTTCATAAATTTCTTTTTCTGTAAACTTACCAAGTTCTTTATCTTTTTCCATGAGAGATTAACACATAATAAGATGAATTATTCTTCATAAATTTTTAAATTTTTATGTTAGAAATTGGAATTAAGCTTATATTTAAAATGCTAAAAATAAAATCGTGTAGAGATACAATAATCTTAAAATAAATTTCATTCTTTTTTAATTTAACTCATTAAATCCATTTTTTAAGGAAATACTAATTAATTTATAGGTAATAATAATGTGTGGAATATTCGGTGTCATTACAAATCAAGATATTTCAATTGGAAAATTAGCATTAGATGGAATTAAGCGTTTAGAGTATAGGGGATATGATTCATGTGGAATAGCAGTGCAATATAATTCTAAAATTTTTGTAAAAAAAGATTCAGGAAAGATTGATGAAATTCATGCTAAATTAAAGCTCGATGATTTTCCAAATGGAGCAAGAATGGCTTTGGCTCACACGAGATGGGCAACACATGGCCCTCCAACAAAAATCAACAGTCATCCTCATTTAGATTGTCATGAAAAAATAGCAGTAGTTCATAATGGCATTATAGATAATTTTATTGAATTGAGAAAAGAATTGATTTCTAAAGGACATGAATTCAAATCTGATACTGATACAGAAGTGATCCCTCATTTAATCGAAGAAAAACTGAAAAATAAACAAGAAAATTTATTTAATGCTGTAATTAGCGCTTTAAACAGGTGCAATGGATCATTTGCAATAGCGCTTTTCCATGTAGATTACCCGAATATGATGATCGTGGCAAGAAAAGAATCACCTTTAATTATTGGAGTAGAAGAGGGAAAAACTACATACTGTGCCTCAGATATTCCAGCATTTTTACCTTATACAAGAAATTGTTATATTTTAGAAGATAATGAAATTGCAATATTATCTCCTGGAAATGTTAAGATATTTAACATTAAAAACCCAGAAGTCCTCATTAAAAAAGAAATTCAAGAAATTGAATGGAGTATCGATGCTGCTGAAAAGAAAGGATATGAACACTTCATGTTAAAAGAAATTTTCGAGGAGCCTGAAGCATTAAGAAATACAATGAAAATTCCTAAAGAATCATTACAAAGATTTGCTGAAATATTATGGGGCGCAAAATCAATCTACATAACTGCAGCTGGGACTTCTTATTATGCTTCATTAGCAGGAAAATTCATAATTACTAGATTTCTTGATAAATATATCCAAGCAATTGAATGTTCAGAATTCCAAAATGAGTTGGGGAACTCACTTCAAGGAGATTCTGTTATTATAGCAGTATCGCAATCAGGAGAAACCATTGATACAATTGAAGCAATTAGGTGGGCTAAAGAAAAATTAGGTAATAGAGTAATAATTCTTGCAATTACTAATGTTGTTGGTTCTTCTATTACACGATATTCAGATTATGTAATTGTTACACGAGCAGGACCAGAAATAGGTGTTGCTGCCACTAAAACGTACTGCACGCAAGTATTAACTCTGGCATTAATAGCTTTAGAAATTGCTAAGTTGAGAAAAGTATTAGATGAGGATGAAATTTCGAAGTATTATTCTGCTTTAAGAGAAACTCCTGAAATTATTGAGAAATTTTTGAAGTTTAATACACAACGAATTAAGAATTTAGTAAATAATTTAGAGAAAAGTCATAACTTTTTTTACCTTGCTAGAGGTATTTCCATTGCTACTGCTAAAGAAGGAGGATTGAAACTAAAAGAGGTTGCTTGTAGGTTTATTGAAGGCTATTCTGCAGCACATGCCAAGCATGGACCAATTTCACTAGTACGTGAGGGTTTTCCCATTATTTTCATTGCACCTCCCGATGAAACTTATCAAAGATTAATAGGTAATGTTATGGAATTTAAAGCGCGAGGAGGAAAGATAATTTCTGTTGTTGTAAGTGGTGATAAAAAAATAGCAAATTTAAGTGATATGGTAATCGAAATCCCTCAGCCAGGCGATAAATATCATAATATATTTAGCCCAATCACGTTTACTCCCGCTTTACAGCTCTTAGCATATTATGCCGCCCTTTATCATGGCTTGGATCCAGATAAGCCATTAAATTTATCAAAAACGGTAACAGTACATTAATCAGATATAAGAAAAACTTTCACAATTACATCCCATCAATAAAAAGATTAAAAAATAATTGAAAATGAGTAAAAAATCCTAATTTTATCAATTCTAATAACCTTTAATATCAAACAAATGAAAATTCCAAGGATTTAATTCAACATATAAACCAAATTCATCTAGGTCTTTACCATTATATACATATTCTTTATTGTGATATAAATCTTTAAAACACCAATCTTTAATTCCATATTTTAAATCTTTTATAATTACGTGAGCTTTTGAATGATTTTGGCTATAATTTATGATGATTAGCTTTCTTTCATCATCCTTTCTCCACGTATAGGCGATTAAATTTTTATATGAGAGATCTCCACCTCCAATAGTCTTGATTTCACAAAGAGACCAATTCTCGATTTTAAATCTATCAATAATCTTCATCATTTTGTCATAATATCTTTTAACTTTTTCATTATCAGATTCATCTGATCCTCTTCTTAATTGAACTGGGATGTGAACTTCCCATCCCTTCATTTGACCGTTAAAAATTAATTTACCACCAAGTAATGTCAAAATTAATGTTGCTGCTGCCATTGAAGGTTCCTCTCCTAATGTTTTAATTGCTCTTTGTTCATCATGATTTTCTATAAATCTTATTAAATGTTGCTGGTAATTCAAATCTGCTTGAAGGTGTTCTTTAATTTTATCAACATTTTTTTCTTTTAACCTGTCATATAATTTCTTATCATAGCAAAAATCAAATCCTTGTTTTATTAATTCCCATTCCAAATCCCAATAAACTTCTCCTATAAATTTAAAATCAGGAAAATCACTTTTTATTGACGGTATTATATCTTCCCAATAATCCTTATCGGGTGGAGGACCTACTCTTTCACCCCATGTATTCTTAAAAATATCATTCATTACTAACATTGCCATATCGCATCTAACTCCATCACATTGTTTTGCTATTAATTGAAGTGTTTTTAATGCTTTTTCTCTTGCATCTAAAGAAAATGCATTAATTTGAATCGTATCAGTCCAAGGAGGAAAGTAAGGATCTCTTCCATGGGCATAAATTTCTCCTCCTATTGAGAAGAACTCATCCGGTTTTGTCAATAAATCATTTATATCTCCTTTTACAAAGAGATCCGATTTTTCAAGGGTCCATATATGGTCTCTCGCCACGTGATTGGGAACGAAATCTAAGATTAATAATATCTTGTATTCTGCCAAAAGTTCTCTAAACTTTTCTAAAGCCTTAACACCACCAAAATAAGAATCAACTGAATAATGATGAATGGCATAAGGAGATCCAATAATATCATTTGTAGAAAAATACCGTAATGTTTTTTCACATTCTTTTAAAATTCCTTCATGCTGTAAAGCTATCTCCTTACTTTTTGGACTCCTTTCCCATATTCCCATTGCCCATACAGCATCAAAACGCGTTAGTTCTTTTTCAATTATTTCAATAGGCACGTTTTCGAGGGTAATCTTTTGCCCATATTTTTCAGAAAGATGATATAACCATTGCCATGTATTTATTTCATAGATTTTAGGATTTTTTGGCCATTTCATGATAAAATCAATATTAACATTATTATGTCTAAATTATAGATTTTTCCATCTAATAAATATAACGATACTTGATTCACATTTTTTATTTTAATTTTTTTATTCTGTTTTATTATTACTTCATTCACAAGAGCGATACATTGATCAATAAATATGGTCTTAAAAACAATTATTTGATAGAATTAGTTTAATTTATTAGAAATAAATAGATATATATTTCAAAAAAATCATTACTATAATAACATAACTTCTCTATTGTGCATTATAATGAGTGAAGAAGAAAAAAGTGCATTGAAAAAATTAATAATGTTAATATCAGATCTTCGTGCCAAGGATGAAGAAAGATACGAAAGTCATGTGAATTTTATGAATGAGACTATTAAAATGATTAGAGCAATTGAATCCCAGATGAATAAGCATTGGGAAACCGTAGTTGAATCTTTGAAAGAGTTAAATGAAAATATTAATAATAGTCTGGATTCATTATTAACAGGAATTAATCCTAAAGGTCTTAGAGAAACATCTAAATCCTTACAAGAAATCATGGATACGATGAATAAAAGCGTTCAATCCATGAATTTAGAAAAAGTACTTAGCGAGTTGAAAAATTTGAGAGCTACTACGATCTCTCCACCATCAGAAGAAGCAATGGTTGAAAGTGTCCCAGTAGGGCAACAGCCCGAACCAATCTCACCAGGAATAAACTTAACGCCTCCTGCTTCAACAACAGGAACAGCAACACCAGAACCAGAAGTATATGGTTATGTTCCAAAAAAGAAAAAGGAAGATGAGGAGGAAGAACCTCATTTAATGAAACCATCAGATTTATTCAAATAGTTAATGGATATCTTCTAAATCCAACAATCTTTAAAATTATGTAAATATTAATAACGAAGATCTTGTTTATCTTAAATATTATTTTCTAACAATTAGTTTAATTCATATAATTGAATTAATTTCTTAATTAAACATGTTTTTTGTCTTAAATAATTAAAAGATTATTTCATTTAAATAATTCCATGAAATTCCTTAAGCGATTTTTAGCATCCTCTATGTTTTCACCTATTCTACTGAAATTAATGGTTATTGCTGGAATCCCTAATTCTTTTTTTGATTTTTCTATTATAGAATCATAGATGTTAGATAACGAGGAGCAGCCAAAAACGCGATTAAAAATTATCCCATCTATATTAAATTCTCTTGCCGCTTTTAGACAAGAATCAGTTAAATTTTTATCATCACAACCTATCCCTTTCCTTGATGAATTTAATAAAAATCTGGCATATTCTTCAATTGGATCTATCTTATTTGAGACAGGAATTTCTTCTAATAGCCCAAAAACATCCCAATCTGCATAAAGGGTTCGCCCGCCCAACTCGTAAATAATCTCATGGCATTTTGGTTCAAAACCAGCAAATACTGGGAATAATAAAAGTCTTGGCATGTCAGAAACATCCATTCCAATTCCTTTATTAATTCGTTCTTTCATTTCTTTAACTAACTGGCTAATGTTCTCTAAATACCTTTGAGCATTAGAATTATAGTCTTGAAAAGATAAAGTTAATAATGCTAAGATTTCTGCAAAAGTAGCGGGATTGCATGGATAAAAATCTGAAATGCTTATTTCATGTAGTACTTTCTTATAATATCTTTTTACTTGATTGCCAATTCGAAATTGTTTTCTTAAGCTTTCATCTGTTACTATATTTCCAGTCAATTCTTCCAATTGTTCTATTGCTTTATTAATATTTTCTACCATTTGCTCTAAAGCTAACTTTTCATTGTTGGGAGAACTACTTGAGGGTAAGTTTACCCAAATCTGATTTGGAACTAAATCTTTTAAAGATTCGGAATACTTGTTCCATTCTCCACATCTCATGGCAAAATTTAAATTAGCATCTAATTCTGTCTTTATGGATTCGTGCATTCCATATAATGTTTTAACACCAAAACATAGATTTTCAGGAATTCCACTCTTAACACCAAGATCATGAACTTCATTATATTTTTCATTTATTGATTCAATTACGTCTTCTAAAATCTTATCAACTAATTTTAATATATCAAATTGCCTTACAAGATCTAAAACTTTTGAAGTTAAATTCCAACCTAATACTGTTTTTGCGGAATTTAATGCTAATAAAATCTTATTAATCTTAAAACTCTCTAATCTAATAGGAAATACTGGAATGGCTCCTACGGCAAAAACTAAATCAGGAAAACCTAATGCAACAGAAATTACTTTCCTGCGCTCCCTACCTCTTTTTCTTTTGACATATTCTTTTCCCGTGAGAAAATTATAAGACATTTTTAAAACTGATGTAAAATTCACAACATCGTCGGCATATATGCTCATCCTTAAAGCAACTCAGAAAAAATTAGTAAAGTTCAATAATTTTCTGTTAACAATTTATTTGTAATCAATTAAAGAAAATAAAATTTTTCATATGTAATCAACATATTTTCATGATATTATACATGTAAAATAGAATCACTAATTTCCTAATCTTATTAATATTTCAAAGAATTTTTAAATATTGAATATATTATTAAGAGAAAGCATCTTACATTTATAATTAAAAATATTTATAAAAAAATAGGGGATTATCATGGCAATTAGTATATCAATGGAAGATCACTTGCAAGGTAGTTTCTCTCTAATATTTGTAATTGTTGCAATATTAATTGGAATAAGATTAATTTTAAGATATTTTCAATATAAGGAAAAAGCTTTTCTTTATGCGGGACTTACTTGGATAGGCATGGTTTCTCCATGGTTCAATACTGCTTTTAATTATCTTTATGTATTAATAAGCGGAAATTCCATGGGAGATCAATTTTATGTCTTTCTTGCATATGTTTGGTTGCCATTTGCAATACTCGCGTGGATTTTAGTATTATCAACTTTGATTTTCAAGGAAAAAAAGAAACTGTTACTTGGGCTGGGTTGGGTAAATATTATTGTATATGAAATCTTATTTTTCACATTCATATTTACTGACTATACTATTATTGCCGAAAGAACTGCTCCTTTCAATGATGATTTAAAATTAGGCTATTCCATTTATGTTCTTTTGGTCTTAATCTTTGTTCTAGTCACTGGTGTAAAATTTGGGAGAGAATCATTAAAATCCACTAACCGAGAGATAAGACTGAAGGGGCTTTTCATCATCATCGCTTTTGTATCATTTACCATTGGCGCCTTCTTAGATTCTGGTTTGATTATTTTATCTCCAATCATACGAGTGTTTGTGCGAATTCTTTTAATCTCGAGCAGTTTTGAGTTTTACTTCGGATTCTTTTTACCAAATATTATAAAGAAATTTTTCCTAAGACAAGATTAATTCGAATTCTCTAAATTAATAATTCTTTCTTTTTTTTTCCTTTATTTTTAAAAAATTATTTCTTGATTTTTATAAAATTTTTACTTTTTAAAAAAATGCAATCATTAAAAATCATAATTGATATTTTAAAATAATAAATGTCTAGTGCTGAATCATATTTAAACAATCAGAAGATTTAAATATTCTCCTTTATATTATAAAAACAGAATTTTTTCAATCATCTCTTAATTTTAGGGTTATTTAGAAAAAGAATATTTTCTAAGAAGATTAAGAAATTTAAAATTATATTGCATTTGATAAAATACTACGGATAATTCCGTAAATTCTCTATATATATTTCCCTAAATTTCTGAAAAAATTCATAAGACTTCCATTTAGGTTAATTAAGGCAAGGAGGTGATAATTCAATGAAGTTCAATGGAGAAACGAATGATATTCCTGAAAACGAAAAAATTCTTTTAGCTTGCATCGGTCAATGCGTACATGTTGCAGGTACTTATAATTTCATGCAAATTGCGCAAGAATTGGGATTTAATTGCAAGTTTTTAGGCCCAGCAACCCCAATCTCTACAGTGATTTCTGAAATTGAAAAAGAAAAGCCTTTCATAGTAGGATTAAGTTATAGACTTACTCCTGAAACAGTAATACCATTATTGGATGAGTTCTTTGAAGAATATGATAAATTATCTTATAAACCAAAGAAAATCTTTTTCGCAGGTACTCCTGATGTTGTTAAGATTGCTAAGAAATATAGCCGTATCGATGAGTTTTTTGTAGGAGGGGAATCTAATTTTGATATAATTACAATATTGCGTGGTGAGAAGGATAATAAAGGAAACTTGCAAGATTTACCAATGGATTTAATTTCTAGAATCGAATGGAAAAAACCATATCCGATAATTCGAGCCCATTTTGGTTTACCTAATTTAACTGATACAATCGAGGGTATAAAAAAAATAGCAGAATCCAAAGTATTAGATGTTATATCAATTGCACCAGATCAAAATACACAAGCAAATTATTTTCATCCAGAAGATCAGAATCCTAAATTAGCCGGAGCGGGAGGAGTTCCATTAAGAACAAGAGAAGATTTCATTAAGTTACACGAAGCAAGGCTCAGAGGAAATTATCCATTATTAAGGATTTATGCGGGAACTAGGGATTTTATAGAACTAGGAAAGTTATTTAAAGAAACAATAAATAATGCCTGGGCAGCAATCCCCATTTTTTGGTTCAACCAAATGGATGGTAGGGGCCCTTTATCACTTGAAGAATCAATAAAACAGCACTTAGAGGCAATTAAGTGGCACGGCGAAAATAACATTCCAGTTGAAATTAATGATCCACATCATTGGGGCTTAAGAGATGCTCCAGATGCAATTGTAGTTGCTGATATGTATTTATGTGGAATAATTGCGAAAAAATTAGGCGTAAAGCATTTTGTTGCTCAATACATGTTCAATACACCTCCATCAAGTTCACTTGATATGGATCTGGCAAAAATACTCGCAATGGATGAGCTCTTGCAAACTCTAGAAGATGACAATTTTAAAGTCATTAGACAGGTAAGGACGGGACTTGCTTCTTTCCCATTAGATTTAAACAGAGCAAAAGGACATTTAGCTAGTACATTATTCGTTCAATTAATGATAAAGCCAGATATAATCCATATAGTTACCCATTGTGAAGCTGATCATGCTGCTAAACCTGAAGACATCATAGAAAGCTGTAAAATTGTAGAACAGGTGGTAAAGAATGTTTACTCTAGTTCAATAAATATTGATAGCCAAAAAATCCAAGAAAGAAAAGAAGAATTGATTAAACAAGCAAAATGGATTATCAATTTGATACCATATCTAGCAAGAGATCCTAATGAAGCTAAAGATCCATACATAAACTACAAGGTATTGGCAAGATTGGTCCATTTAGGGATCTTTGACGCCCCACAATTGAAGAATAATAAATTTGCCTTAGGAAAAATTAAAACACGAATAATTGATGGAGCATGTTATTCATGGGATAACATTGCCATGCAAAAACTTGATGAAATTGAGCGAATCGTAAAAATCTGTAATGAATCGGGAATTAACTTCATGGAAACTTCTCAATTAAAAGTAAGGGAAAAGATTAATTCAGAGGTGGTAGAAAAATGAAATTCTGTATTATAGGTGCTGGAAATGGCGGTAGGGCATTTGCAGCATACTTGGCTTCTAAAGGCCAAATAGTAAATTTATATAATCGATCTTTTTTAAGAATCGCTCATATTTGCAAGAAAGGTGGGATAAGAGCTTTAGGAGAGATAAATGGCTTTTTTCCTCTTAATTTAATAACACAAGATTTAAAAAAGGCAGTATCTAATGTAGATGTTATTTTAATAGTTACTCCTGCATCAGCTCATAAATTCTTAGCACGAGAAATCACACCATATCTTTCCAATGATCAAATCATATTATTAAATCCGGGGAGAACATTCGGAGCCATAGAATTTTATAAGACAATTACTAATTTAAGACCAAATTTAAGAATATTCGTCGCAGAAACCCAAACATTATTATTCACATCAAGACAGCTTAAAAAACATAAAGTTAATATAATTAAAATTAAAAATTCAGTTGAATTTGCTGCATTTCCGGAAGAAAATACTCAATATGTATATTTAAAGCTTAAAAAAATCTTCCCTCAATTGAAACCTTCAGATGATTATTTATCGATGACTCTAACTAATATTGGGATGCTTTTACATCCAGCAATAACCATATTAAATGCTGGAGCAATGGATGGAGGTAGACCATTTAAATTCTATAAAGAAGGAGCGACTCCTAATGTTTGCCAAGTTTTAGAAGCAATACAATTAGAAATTAATACTATTTTTGATAAATTAGGAGTGAAACAATATGATTTTTGTAAGTGGGCTAATTTATCTTATGGAGTAAACTTTCCAGGAATTTTTGAAACAATTCAAAATATAAAACCATATGAAGGAATTTATGCTCCAAAACAATTAATTACAAGATATCTAACTGAGGATGTTCCTACTGGATTAGTACCATTAAAATCACTGGCTGACTTTCTGGGGGTAAAAGTTCCCATTATAGAATCAATAATACGCATATCTTCAATTCTATGCGGTATAGATTTTGAAAAAACTGGAAGAACACTAGAGAATCTAGAAATTGTTGACTATATAAAGGAAAGAACATTTATTAGAGAAATATACGAAACCCAATCATTGGAGCGATTCTATATTGATGCTTAAATTGCCCTACTAAAATTTAAAAATATTTTATTTTTTATTTTTATATGAAAGATTATTGGTTAACATTGAAATCAAAAGATTTTTAAGTGATAAAAGCCCAACACTAAAATCAATTATACAATTAAAAGACAAGATTTACATTGGGAAAATGATACTTCACCCAATGGATAAGTTAACCGAGAAAGATGTAGAATATTCACTAAACTATGTAATGAGAGATGGATTCATTTCCAATATAATGATTGTTTTAACTACCGGTACATTTCTTATATCATACGCTTTATTGTTAGGCGCTAATTTTTTTATCATTGGGTTGATTGCCGCCATACCGCCTTTAACAAATTTATTGCAAATTCCCACGGTATTTTTGATTGAAAAAATACGAAATAGACGATTGATTTGTGTTATATCTTTATCCTTATATAGAACATGCTTATTGATCATTGGTTTAATTCCATTTTTATCACCACCAGATTTATCAATAAATTTATTCTTGATCTTCCTTGTATTGCAGTCTATTTTTGCATCTATCGGTCATACCGCTTGGGCTTTCTGGATTCACGATATCATTCCAAAAGATAAATTAGGAACATTTTTTTCTAAAAGAATTCTTCTTTCTACCATTGTTGGAATGATAACAAGCATGCTTGCTGGAATATTTTTAGATTATTGGAAAAATAATTATCCTCAGATTGAACTTTATTCCTATTCAATACTGTTCACAATTGCATTCTTTTTTGGCCTTCTAAGTGTCTATATTATTTCACGAATTTTTGAACCAAAAATGATAAAAGTTGAAAATGAAATAAAATTTATAAGAACCATTTCTGAACCTTTTAAAGATAAAAATTATAAGAATCTCTTAATCTTTCTCCTATTATGGAATTTTACCACAAATTTATCCATTCCATTTTTTACGGTTTACATGTTGGATAAATTAAAATTAAACTTAATCATTATAGTTAGCTTGAATGTCTTGAGTCAATTAGCGAATTTATTATTCCTTCGTTTATGGGGTAATTTAACTGACAAATTCAGCAATAAATCTGTATTAAAATTATCCTGTCCTTTATTTTTATTCTGTATTCTTTTATGGGTTTTTACATCAATGCCAAATACATATTTTTTAACAATTCCATTACTTATCATCATTCACATTTTTATAGGAATTTCTCTTGCAGGAACTACTGTAGCTTTAACGAATATAAGCATGAAACTTTCTCCTAAAGGAAGGGCTAATTGGTATTTAGCTATTACTTCTGTGATTTCTTCTCTTGCTTTAGGAATAGCTCCAATTATTGGCGGGCTTTTTGCAGACTATTTTGAACTTTCAGAATTATCTTGGAGTTTTAATTGGACATCTCCTACAGGGAATTTGACTTTCCAAATATTAAACTTACAAGGATTTGATTTTTTCTTTATAATAGCTTTCTTTATAGGAATCTTTTCTCTTCATAGATTAGCTTTAATTCGTGAGGAAGGATATATAAAAGATAAATTATTTCTTAATATTTTCTTAATTGAACTCTCTAAAAAAATTAAAAATATCATACATCCTGGAAGTCCCCAAGAATGGCTAATAACGCCAATATCTATCGTGAAATACCATCCTAGAAAACATGTTAAAAATTTAAGAAGAGTTGAAAAGTATGGTCAAATTTAGCATGAAAAATAAGTATTGGATATTTTACAGACCAAAAATTAATTCAAGCGAACATTTCCATGAAAGCTCCTAATCTAGTCTTTACTTGTTCTACATTTTCTCCAATTTTATTGAAATTTACTGCTACGCTTGGAATTTCTAATTGTCTTCGAATTTTTTGCTTTAACATTGCATAACAATTTGAAATTGAGTGGCATCCAAATAATTGAACGAAGATTAATCCATCTACGTCAAGTTTTTTAGCAACTCTGATATAAGAATCAGTTAAGATGTCATTATTGCATCCTATTCCACTTTCCATTGCATTTAATAGGAATATAGAATATGCTTCAATTGGATCATAGTGTTTTGTTATATTAACATCATCTAATAATCGCAATATGGCCCAATCTGCATAAATGCATCTTCCTCCAAGTTCATACACTATTTCGTGTGTTTGGGGTTCCCATCCACCAAACATTGGAGTTACTAAAATTTTTGGCATTTTAGAGACATCCATTCCTTTTCCTTGATGAATCCTGTCCTTCATCTCTTTTACTAAGTCTCTCATATTATCGCGATATCTTTTAATGTCAGAATTATAATCTTGAAAACTAATGCTTAAAAGTGAGAGAATTTCTGCAAATGTAGCAGGATTACAGGGGTAGAAATCAGAAGTACTAATATCATAAATTATTTCTCTATAACTTTTCTTTACTTCATTACTCATTTTAAAGTGGTCTCTCAATGCATTATCACTGCAATAATTTCCTGTAACTTTCTCTAATTTCTCTATAGCACTTTTAATGTTCTCTATCAGTAGTTCTACAGCATTACCTATATTTCTCGGAGGAATATCTACCCAAATTTGATTTATGTTAGGATCTATTGTTTTTAAAGATTCCAAATACTTATTCCAAGCACTGCAACGAATAGTAAAGTTTAACGTGGCATCACAGTTTTTAAGCTTTGAAACGTGCATACCATATAGCGATTTAACACCATAACAAAAGTCATTAGGAATACCATTTTCAACACCAAGATCATACATTTCATTATATTTCTTATTAACAGCGTCAATAATGCTATCAATTATCTTGTCAATTAGATTTGATGCATTCTTGAATCCCAAATGTTTTACGAAATTTAAAAAGTTTGAAACTCGATTCCATCCGAAAAAAGTTGAAGCTGAGCCTAATAATTTGATATAATCATTAGATTCAAAAATTTGCATTCTTATTGGAAAAACTGGGATAGCATCTAAAGGAAAAGTTAAATCAGAAAAAGGTAATGCCACTGAAATTAACTTTTTTTTCTCTCTGAACTTTTTTCTTTTCAAATAATCTCTTCCTGCTAAGAAATTATAAGCAATGTTCAATACGGAAGAAAATGATATTATATCTTCAGCTATAACACTCATTTCTTAAATCATCTCCAAAAACGCTTCTATTCTAGTCGATATTTGCCCTCTTGCACTTAATGAATAGTCTCTTTCAAGATTTAGAACCCGAATACCATCTTTTTGAAGCATTGTTTTAAAATGAGCAGACATTATTGAAAAATGATCACAGAACTTGATTATATTATTAATTATTCCCAATTTTTTCCCGGTTTTAGCTTCATACTCTTTAATAATTTTCTTAATTTGAGAGACTTTTAATTTAAAAAAATTAGAAACATTATGATCCGAAATCAAGTTATTTTTAAACCTGACTGTTAATAGTTCGAGAGGATCTTCTATTTCAGAGAGGTGCTCATCCTCAAAAGTTTGCGAAAAGTAATTACTTCCAATCCATGTATCAAAAAAAATAATATTGGCTCCAGTTTCTTGTATAACATCAATTACAAAATCATTAATGAAAAGAGAGCATCCAGTTAATAAAATCTGTTTGGCATTGTTATCTTTTACTTTTTCCTCATTTTCATGATTGTTTATATATGATTCTAATTCTGGTAATATATCCGGACCAAATAGCATTGCTTTTTGAATGATTTTTAATTTTTCTAAGCCATCATTTATAGTATCATTAATTTTCTGAAGAAATTTCTTAAAATTGTTGTATTTTTTAATACTGGATAAAATTTTATCAGGGGTTATTTTAGTATTAGTGATTTCTTCTAATTGTTCTATTAAGTATTGGAGTTCTAACTTATAATATTGGAGACTAGGTTTACTAGATATATATGGCATATAGAAGGTTAAATTTGGGATGTTAAAATATTTACTAATAATTTCAGAAGCACAAATATCGGATACACAATGATTAGATATTAATACATAATCTATCATATCCAAAAATCTAAAAGCAGCGGGTTTTACGGCAAATAATCCGATGCATGATTGAGCAAATGCACACGTGGAAGGAGGTAAATAATCATGACTCATGTTCATTAACTCATCGTTTCCAGCAAACATCAATCGTATTGGAATAAACCCAGCAGCATCGAATATTTCTTCTGGGACATTGTCATGACATATATAAGCAACTGTTTTTTTCCCATTGGATTTCTTCTCTCGTATGAATGAAGAATATTCTAAAATCATTTCCAAGTTATTCATTCTTATTAGACAAACTCCTTTTATTACTATTTTAGAAATTAACCTTCCAAAAATTCAATTTAAAGAATTTATAATTAAATTCCATGTTTTTCTTTTGCAATAATGGCGGCTCCAATCGCGCCCGTTAATTGGGGATAATTTGGTCTGACAATTTCAAACCCTAGTTCTTCTTCAAGATATTTTTTTACTGCATCATTTTTTGCAACACCGCCGCAAAAAACTAGTTTAGGTCCTACACCAATTCTTTTAGCCATCCCTGCAACCCGTCTTGCTATGGACTTATGAATTCCACTAGCAATATCTTCCTTTGATGCTCCTCTAGCAAAAAGACTAATTATTTCACTTTCAGCAAAAACCGTACATGTGGAACTTATAGAAGCTGGATTTGAAGATTTAAGTGCCAATTTCCCAAATTCTTCTATTGGAACTTCAAGTGCGTGTGCCATTACTTCTAAAAATCTTCCAGTACCCGCTGCACACTTATCATTCATTTGAAAATCAATAACATTTCCAGTCTTTTTTGAGATTACTATTGCCTTGCTATCTTGTCCTCCTATATCAATCACGGAATATGCATCTGGAAAAAAAAATTTAGCACCTTTAGCATGAGCTGTTATTTCAGTAACTCTATCATCTGCTATATCTATTGTATTTCGTCCATAACCCGTGCTCATCACAAAAACATCATTTCTTTTTAAATCATGCTTTTGTAATATCTCATCAAATAATTTATGTCCAACTCTTTTAAAATCATAAGTAGAGCGTTCAGTACGATAGTCTATTAGCTCTTCATCTATGAATAATACTATTTTTGTAGCTAATGAACCGATATCAATACCGCAAAATGCTTTCATAATATGAATTCCTTCAATACAATTCTTTTTTTTTAAAAAATATTTAAAAGAATATTAAATTTACCATTTTACATAATGGACGGCGTATGAATGATATGATTTCAATTCATAAAAGCAATATGTGAATAATATTTTTATTTAGCTAAATTAAATTAATTTTATTTGAATTTATATGAATTAAATTGAAAAATTCCAATATTTAGAAAATAAATTTTATTTTTGTTTCAATAGGTTTTAGAATTTTAGACAATACCTAATAGAAGTGAAATCATAAGAATAACTATTCCAGCTAAAACTAAATGGATGGCATATTTTATTTTACCTTTCCCTGAAATTTTTCCTAAAAATATACCTAACAAAATTAGTAAAATTAATAATATAATGTACGAACTAATAAAGTGAAATAAAGTTAGCTGAGTTCCGAAGAAAAAAGGTAAAAGTGGTATTATTACGCCCAAAACTGCCACCATTTCAACAATTGATGCTACTATCGTAGCGAACAATTCAGCTTTTTCTAAAAGTGTTTTTTTATTTTTTCTCGCTCGAAATCTTTTTTTTTTAAATTTTAAAAAATTATTAAATTTTATTGGTGTAATCATTGCTTTTTGGATTTCTTCCTTTTCTTTTTCTTCATTTAATTCTTCTCCCTCAAGAATCCTTTTTTCTTTTTCTAATTGCTTTTTTTCCTCCCTGAGAATTACCATCTCCCTCTTTAAATCAGAAACTTTTTTCTTTCGCTCAGCTTCCTCTGAGAGGAATGCGCCCCATAACCCACTAATACCTATTGCCAAAGCTGTTGCAAGTCCATAAACAATCACATCTTTAGGAGCATTCTGAAGAGGGTCATTTAAAAATATAATGAATATCCCACTAACAATTCCAGCACAAGTTAAGACTCCGTCAAATAAATTATTGAAAAATTTACGGCGGGCAATCGTGCCTAAATTCGACAGTTCAGAGTATTTTTTCCATTTTCTAATTGTACTTTTTAATCCCATTTTTTATAGAACACCAATAAATTGTAAAAATAATGATGATTTAATAATTTTAAACAAGTTTCATAATTTAAAAATTATTTATAAACTAATGATTTTTATTCAATTAATTACATATAAAATTCAGCAAACAAAAATTTTAGTGAATTTAGAATGTCAATGAATAGGAAAATTAAAGAAGAAATAATCTCAATGTTTATCGATCACGTGAGAATCGTTTATGAAATCATTAGCGATATGGCAGTGTATTATTCTACTTGGTCTGAAAATAAAGGTGGGGATAAAAAAGCCTTAAATAAAAAAAAAGGTAAAATGCAACTATTAGAAGAAGAAGGTGATGAACTAAAAATACGAATCATCCAAGATTATGCCGAATTAGGGGCCGGGTTAGGAAAATATATAGACTTAATACTCCGCCTAGATAATATTATTAATTATCCCTTAGAATTCATAGACATGCTTGATAAAATTAATGTCCCTAAGGATCAAATGGGAGAAATAAGCAAGCGTTATCATAAATTAATAAATAAAATAATGAAAATGTGTGATGTATTGAAAACAACGATTAAAAATCTGAGAGACAATGAAGAATTGGTTTTTAATAACACGACAGAAATTCATGAAATAGAAAATGAGATAGATTCTACCTATCGGCAATTTTTAGACTTTCTATATTCAAATGAAAAAATTGACATAAGATTATTGTTAAGAATTCGGGATAGTATTGTTCTCTTAGAACAGTTAGCTGATCGAATCCACGATGTAGCAGATTTGATTAGAGTATTGATTTATGAATAAAAAAGAAAAGTAAATTGCATTTAAATTCAATTAAAGCATTGTATATACATTTTCATTTTATAACAGCTGATTTTTTACTATAACTTTTAGAAAACTTTATACGCCTATATTTATTATTAATTTTTAATAATTATATTTGTATTATCTTAATTTGAATTAATAAAAGTGAAAAAAAATTGAAGGGAAAACATAAATTTTACATTTTATTAGGATTTTTTCAATTATTTCTTATCGCAATTGTTTTTTTTTCCGTAAATGGCATTGTTACTCTTGCCTCAGCACAAGGGGGGAGTACTTCATTTGATTATTATAACACATCAACAGCAGGTTTATTAGGAATTGGTGCTGCTTTAGCTATTGGGCTTTCTGTAATCGGAAGCGGTCTTGCATTAAAAACTGTTGGAACTTCAGCAATTGCAGCCCTCACTGAACGAGAAGAAGCTTTTTTCAAAGCCTTTCTCATTGTAGCGTTAGCTGAAGCTTTAGCGGTTTATGGTCTTATAATCGGTATTCTATTATGGACAAAAATACCATCAATACCTTCATAGGTTTTATTTTTCTCTTAAATTAATTATTTAAAATTAATGTATCTGCAGTGATTTCATTGAGTGTTATTGTTCCATCTTATGCTTACACCCTGATTAAGATTGAAAATTTAAAATTGTTAATCATGGATGAGAAAGCTTTAAGACAATTAGATGGTGTCAGAGATGTTAAGTCACTAATAGAACTATTGGAACCATATTATCCTGGTTTGAGATTACATGAATACACGATTGAAGAGATTGAGAAGGCTTTATTTAATTTTTTCATTACTTTAATCGGTAAAATCATTACTGTTACTCCAGATTTAATGAGAAATTTCCTTAAGAATTTTTTATTAAAATACGAAATAATTAATTTAAAGTATACAATTATAGGTACTATTTTAGGATTTTCCAAGGAAGAAAAATCTAAAAATGTAAACTTGTTAGTAGAGGAATATTTAGATAATAAAGAATTCATGCAAGATTTGATTGCGATTCAATCTTTAGCAGAAGTTCAATTATTCATGAAAAAAACCAAATATAATAAAGTAGTTGAAGAAGGAATTCGTTATTTTAACAATTATAATGAAATTTTCGTGTTAGAAGCATATTTAGATAAATTTTATTATGAATCAATGATTAACTTGGGGAAGCTCCGATTAAGTAAAGAGAGATTGTTTATTTCTAAATATATAGATTATATTACAGAACTATATAATATTAATATCATTTATAGAGGGATAGCTAATAAAATTGAAAAGAATTTATTGTCTCAACTAATTATATTTAGGAATTTTGTTTTAAAACATAGAGATTTTAATATTTTACTAAAACAAAATGATTTAGATAATTTTTTTATGGTTTTAAACAAAATATTTACAGAGAATCCCAAAACAAGGAGATATTTCCATCCAAAAGGAGAAACTGAAAAGGAAATTATGAATTTTATGCAAGAAATGTATATGGAACTTTTTTTCAAGCAAATTCGAACAAATCTAGGAGATATTGCATTTTTTACAATTTATAGAATTTTGGAATTAATTATTAAGAAAGAAAAAGAGATTCAAAAAGAAATTTTACCAAGAATCGTGAGAGTATTTAGAAAGAAAATATTTTCAAGATAGAAATTGCATTTTAAATTGAAATTGAATTAAAAAACGATTTCAAGAGTGAAGTTTTATGGAATTATTTAAATGGATTGAAGATATTGAAAAAGCATATGAAGAATTAATAGATAAAGCTAGAAATAATATCATAGAAGAATTAAAAGCTGTTAGAGATGAAGAAGAGAAAAAAATGAATTATACAATGAATGAAAAGCAAAATTTTGTAAAAAAGGTTCTGGAAGAACTGGCTAAGGAAATAAATCAAGAAACCTTAAAATTTGAAATGAAGATAGAGAAAGAGTTGAAAATTTTGGAACAAAAATATCAAGATAGAAAAGACAACCTCATATCATTAATTTTTGATAAAATAGGATTTGATTTTTAATGGCTCGAGAAAAAATTTATGTATTAGGAGATCCTGATATTGTACTTTTATTAGGATTATTAGGTATAGAAGGTAAAATCATTAATGATAAAGAAGACTTTTTAAAAACCTTTGATGAAATCATTAAAGATTCATCTATAGGATTAATTATTATTAGTTTTAAACTTTCTGAAGATATGATAGATTATTTGATTAAGTTCAAGATTGAAAATCGCTATCCATTTGTATTTATTTTACCTGGAATGTTTGAAAAGGGATTAGATGCGAGTGATATTATATTAAAAAGAATTTCTGAATCAATTAGAAAAAATATTGGATGAAGGTGAATAGTGATTACAGAAATAAACGAATTAAAAGAAAAAGTTGGTAGATTGGGATTATATTTGCTCACTTTAGCTGAGGAAGAAATAAGGGAAATGTATAATCAATCAATATTTCAAAAAGCTAATATCAAAAAAAGATTCTTAACATTAACTAAGGAAAATTCTTTAAAAATTCGGGAACATTTTAAAGAAACTTATAATCAATACTTGAATAATTCTTTATCATCTACATTATTAAAATCCAAAGAAAAAGTATTAAATTTTAAAAACAATTTGTTAAATACTCTAAAGAAAGATTTTTTAAGTTTTGTCAAGAAAAAAATTCAAGCAAATTATTCGGAATATTTGAATTATTTAATTAAACAAATGAAAGATCTTGATAAAACATTCATGAAAGATGAAGAAATAATATTAGAATTTAACGATTTTGATATGAATGAAATCTCTAAATTATCAGATTCCATTAACAGTATTTTCGGCGTAAAAGTTAATATTAAACCAGCTGAAGAATCCATATTAGGAGGATTTAAACTTATCTTGCCAAGAAGTAATATTGTAATAGACAATACCATTAGTAATAAAATTGAAAAAAGTGAAGAAATTATTGATATGGTATTTTCTAAGATAATATCAGATGAAAAAGTAAGCGAAATTGAAAATTCATTTGAAAAATTTATTATAAACAAGAAAAATTCTATTGATAGTTATTTGAGCGAATATGATAAGCTATAAATTAGAAAAAGATGAAGGTTATATCTCTGGCATTAATGGTTCGTTAATTAAGATAAAGGGTTTAGAAAGGGAGATTCGACTTCATGATCTTGTCAAAATAATAGATCATAATATACTCTGTGAAGTCATTCAAATATATTCAAATTACATTATTGCTCAAGCCTATGAATCTACTTTTGGCATAAAGTTAGGTGAAAAGGTTCTAAACTTAAAACAACCATTATCCATGGAACTTGGTCCAGGGCTCATATCAAGTGTTTTCGATGGTATTCAACGACCTTTAGAAGTTTCATTTAAACTGGCTAAAGGAAGTGGTTTTCTTGAAAGAGGTATAGATTTACCAAGTTTATCTAGAGAAAAAAAATGGCATTTCATTCCTAAAAAGAAAGTGGGAGATATAGTTTCTAGTGGGGATATAATTGGAACAATTCAAGAGACTCCTCTTATAGAACATCGAATTTTAGTCCCACCTGGAGAGTCTGGAAAAATCTATTCAATTGTAGATGAAGGAGATTATACTATAATTGATGAGATTTATGGTTTAAAGGAAGGTGATCAAATTAAACCATTTATAATGCTCCAAAAGTGGCCTATTACTAAAAGCCGTCCTGTCAAGAGGAAATTAAAACCTAACATTCCTCTCATTACTGGCTTAAGAGTAATTGATTTATTATTTCCAGTAGTTAAAGGTGGCACTGTAGCAGTTCCAGGAGGTTTTGGAACTGGAAAAACAGTAATTCAACAATCACTAGCAAAATGGTGTAATGCTGATGTTATCATATTTGTAGGATGCGGTGAAAGAGGAAATGAAATTGCTGATGTACTCAAGCAATTTGCAGAATTAATAGATCCAAAAAGCGGGCGTCCTCTCTTAGAAAGAACAATTCTTATTGCAAATACCTCCAACATGCCTGTGTCAGCAAGAGAGGCCAGCATCTTCTCAGGAGTTACAATGGGAGAATATTATAGAGATATGGGTTATGATGTTGCAATATTAGCAGATAGTACATCAAGATGGGCAGAATCCTTAAGAGAAATTTCAGGGTTACTCGAAGAAATGCCTGCTGAAGAGGGATATCCAGCATATCTACCCTCAAAGCTTTCAAGCTTTTATGAACGAAGTGGGTTTGTTAATGTTTTAGGTACTGATGATGGAAAAGAGCGATATGGCTCTCTTACAATAGTAGGGTCAGTTTCACCACCAGCAGGTGATTTTAGTGAACCAGTAACAGCAACTACAAAACGTTTTGTTCAGGCTTTTTGGGCTTTAGATGCAAGATTAGCTTATTCTAAGCACTATCCTGCAATTAATTGGTTACTCTCATATTCAAACTATCCAGAATATATTTCAGATTGGTGGTTTGAGCGTGATCTTGATTGGCCGGAACTAGATATGGACTGGTATGAGTGTAGAAACCAAGTAAATGCTATTCTTTCTTCTGAAGAGAGATTAAGAAATATTACTCAATTAATTGGAGAAGAAAACTTACCAGAAATCCAACAATTGGATTTATTCATTGCTGACATATTAAAAAATGGTTTCTTGATACAAAATGCTTTTGATGAGATTGACAGATACACAGATGTGCATAAATTGCTTGGACAAGTTAAATTAATTTTATTACTATATAAAGAATGTAAAGAATTAATAGAACAAGGTGTTCTAATAGAAGATATTAAAAAATTAGAGATTATTAATGAAATCTTGAGAGTTAGCTATACCATACCTAATAATAGATTAAACCTGATTGAAAATTTAAAAACTAAATTACTAAAGGAGATAGAATCTATAAAAATGAGGATTTGATTGAATCATGAAGGTTATATATAAAAGTTCTCAGCAAATAGTTGGACCATTAATTTTTCTAAAAAATAGGCACGATGTCCAATATGGAGAAATTGTTAAAGTCCAAACTGAAGGAGGAGAAATAAGGACAGGACAAGTAATAAAAATGAATGAAGATATCATTGTTATAGAACTCTTTGAAGGAACAATGGGACTTTCTCTAGAAAATTCTGAAATTCATTTTACAGCAGATACTTTCAAAATAAAAATATCCGATGATATGTTTGGTAAGACTTTTGATTCTCTTGGAAAGCCAATTGATATTCAAACAAAAAAGATTCTCCCCTATGATATCATCACTGATGTTGAATTAGATATAAATGGATCACCAATAAATCCCTATGCTAGGGAATATCCTTCAGATGTGATTCAAACGGGAGTCTCTGTGATTGATGGATTATTTACATTAATAAGAGGCCAAAAATTGCCAGTTTTTAGTGCTCAAGGACTACCGCATAACCAATTAGCAGCACAAATTGTTTCTCAAGCTAAAGTTCTTACAGAAGAGCCTTTTTTAATTATATTCTGTGGAATTGGAATAATTCATGATGAAGCAATATATTTCTTGGATCGATTCCAAAAAAGCGGTAATGTTCAAAACATTATATCTTTTATCAATTTTGCAGACGACCCTATTATGGAAAGGTTAATCATTCCAAGAGTTGCTCTAACAACCGCAGAATATTTCGCCTTTGAAAAAGACATGCATGTCTTGGTAATACTGATCGATATTACGAATTATGCTGAAGCTTTGAGAGAATTAAGCTCTGCCAAGGAAGAAATACCAAGTAGAAAAGGGTATCCTGGTTATTTATATTCAGATTTAGCATCACTTTATGAAAGAACGGGCAAAATTAAGGGAAAAAAGGGGTCAATAACTCAGATCCCCATTTTAACGATGCCAAATGATGACATTTCTCACCCAATCCCAGATACATCTGGTTATATTACAGAAGGGCAATTGGTGTTAAGTAGAGAGATGGATAAGCAAGGAATTTATCCTCCATTTGAAGTTTTAGCCTCAATTTCAAGATTAATGAAAGATGCAATTGGTGAGGGAACAACACGCGAAGATCATGCTGATATTAGCTCCCAATTATTAGCCTTATATTCGAGTGCCCTTGAGGTGAAAGATCTAATTTCAATAGTAGGAGAAGAAGGGCTTAGTTCAACCCAAAAAGCCTTGTTAAAATTTGCAGAGGATTTTGAAAATAAATTTATGAATCAAGGAGTAGAAGAAAATAGGAATTTTGAAACAACATTTAAAATCGCTTGGAATGTATTGTCAAACTTACCCCCAAATCAGTTAATTAGGATACATCAAAAATTTATTGATAAATATTATCCAAAATAAAGATTAAAATGAGCTTTAGAGAAATAAAACCAACAAAAACTAATTTAATTCGTTTGCAAAAAAGGTTAGAATTTGCGCAAAAAGGAGAATTCTTTTTAGAATATAAGTTAGAACAATTATTATTTCAAATCGAGAAGTATAAAAATGTGTATCAAAAATATAGGAATGAATGTTTAAATCTATATAAGCAAACATTAAGGAAATTATTTGAATCTTATGAGGAAATGGGTAAAAGAGCCATAAATTTAATAAGTAATGTGAGCAAAATTCAATATCGTCCAGAAGTTAACATTAAGTATAGAAAAGTTGTTGGAATATTATTAGTAAATATAGAGTATGATTTAAAGGAGAAAGTCAAGCTTCCAGCCTACTCTTTTCAAGATACATCACGCTCTTTTGATGAGTTGATAATTTTATTAAGGAAATTCTTTCAATTAATGATACAACTGGCAGAAACAGAAGATACGATGTTAAAATTAAGTTTGAATTACAAAAAAATTAATAGAAGGGTAAATGGTTTGAAAAATATTATCATACCTCAATTAAGTTTAGAAGTTAAGATAATTAAAGATATATTAGAAGAAATAGAAAGGGAAAATTTTGTTAGATTAAAGAAAACAAAAGATTTAATTAATAAGAAGAAAATGATTGAAACGGGTGGTTAAAACGGGAAAATATAGTAATATGAGTCTAATGAAAGTGTACATAAATAAAAATTATACTGATTTATTACTACAATCTTTAGCTGATTTGAGGATTGCCCAAATAAAACCCTTACCTCCAGATAAAAAAATTGAAAAGAAAAGTCCTGAAGTTAAAGAAGAATTAAAAGCATTAAAACAAGATTTCAAGACTCTTTTAAAAAAATTAAATATTACTGAATCAGATTTTCAAGACTTAAAAGTTCCTGAAAATAAACGAATTAAATTTGAAATTAAAAATATCTATGAATTAACTAACTATTTGACTGAAGAAATTTATTATTTTCTTAATAGAATAACAGAATTAGAAAGATATATAATTCACGCTAAAATAGAATTAAATAAAATAAAAGAAGTTAAAGAGAGTTATAAATTTTTAGAAAATTATAATATCAATAGAGATGTTTTAACTATTTTTAAAGTTTTAAATTTTAGAATATATATTACCTCTCTCAGAAATCTTGATAATTTAAGAAGTCTATTTAAATTCTCAGAATTTCCTTGTGTTTATCAATATGGGAAAATTTCCGATAATCGGATTACATTTTTCGTGATCTATCCTAAAAAAAATGAGGATGATCTAATCAGTAGAATTAAAATTCTAAATGCTGAAGAAATCCCAATTTTAAAAAAATACCTTAGTAATGAGGGTGTCAGCCATTCCCGAATAGATCAAGAAATGGAAATAATTGAGAATACTCTTTTTAAATATGAAAGAGAATTTGAAAGAATTAGAGATGAAAATCTTATAACTTTTGCAGCTATTAATGAAGTTATTAATAATATTGAATATTATAGGTGGGCAGAAGAACAATTTGATGAAATTACCTCTAATATGCCTTTTATTAAATTTTACATACCTACGGAAAAAAAATTTGAAGTAGCAAGAAAATTAAAGGATAAATTTAATGATGATATTATAATTAAAGCAGTAGATATAACTAGAACATATACAGGTAATAAAATTAGAGAATTTGAAGATGTTATTAAAAATGTTCCTAAAAGAAAGAAAAGCAAATACCAAGAAAGTGAGGAAGATGAAATAAAAGAAGAAAAAGTTGATGAAAACAAATTAAGAGCAGAAACTCCGAGAATCTATAAACATAATCGATTTATTCGTCCTTTTGAGACATTGATAAATCTTTATGGTACTCCATCATATTCAGAAGTAGATCCTACTCCTTTTGTAGCAATAACTTTTCCTTTAATTTTTGGATTAATGTTCGGAGATATTGGGCATGGAATTGTTTTAATTATTGCTGGGCTAATTGGTGGAATAATCTTTAGGAAAAAAGGAGGAAATATTAGAAATTTTTCTTGGATTCTAGTTTATTGTGGGATTGGAGCCATATTTGCTGGTTTCTTATATGGAGAATTTTTTGGAACAGAAGAATTCTTTGGAATAAAACTTGTTCCATTAAAAATTGGAAATTTCACGTTATATAATCCCCTTAACAATATAATGTCAGTACTTTATGTAGCGATATTAATTGGAGTTGTTCAAATTAATTTTGGTTGGTTAATCCAATTTCTCAATTATTGGAGACAAAAAAGGAAATACTTTGCATTTACAGATTCTTTAATGAAAATCATATTGCTATCTGGTGGAACTTATTTAATTTTTGATTATGGATTTGATTTAAAGAGTTGGCTTTCCTATCCTTATCCAATAAATCTTGTCATCATTCCAGGTTTATTTTTAATAATATCAAAACCTTTAGGAAAATTATTTAGAGTGTCATATGTTAAAGAGAGTTCTTTTACAGAGCTTTTTGGAGAAGGATCCATGGAGGCTTTTGAAACTTTCCTTTCAATTTTAAGTAATGTATCTTCTTATACTCGATTGTTGGCTTTAGCCATGGCACATATATCACTGATGATTGCCATTCAAGCCATGATAACATTAATTCCAGAGATTTTCATTGTAAAAGAAATTCTATCAGTTATAGCATTGATTTTTGGAAATGTTGTAGTAATATTATTAGAAGGATTAATAGCATTCTTGAATGCCCTGCGATTACATTTTTATGAATTTTTCTTTAAATTTTACGAAGGTTCTGGAACTGAATTTAGAGTTTTTAGCTTAAAATCCCAATTTTCAAGAATTAAATTCAGGATTGCACCCGAGAAAGATATTTTATCCGAAGAAATTGAGAAAGAAATTGAAACACGATATTTAATTAATGAAATGGATAAAACTAAGAATTATTTATTAAAAAAATATTTTTAATAATTTAATTAATTATTTATAGAACAAAATGTTTGAAATAATTCATGTCTAAAACTGAAACTAATAATTTAAATGCAAATAAAAAGAAAAAAGTTTCTCGAATCGTCTTATTTTTATTCTTGATTTTAGTGTGTTATTTTTTATTTAGCTTTTTTATGGATTTAGGTTCTCACTTTATTGTAGCTTTTCTAACAGTATTATTTATTTTTTTATTTCTTTCGGGGTTAATCTTCAAAGGAAAAGCTCTTTTTTCTCGATTCAAGATAAGGACAATATCACCAAAAATTAATTCTAAGAGTTCAGATAGAAAAAAGGAAGAATATTATGATTTTAAAAGGCAACAAATAAATCTTGATTTTGATTATACGAAAAAAATAATTAGGAAATGCCCAAATTGTGGAATTGTATTACCGAGCTTTGCTAAAAAATGTCCTAATTGTGGATATGAATTTTGACTCAATGATTCATATAAATTATTAATGTTTAATATGTTCTCAACTAAGAACTTAATTAAGGATTTTTGAGAACCAAACATGAATTATAAATAATTTGAATTAAGGTTTAAACCATTCAAAAAAATAATAACTTTTAGTAAGAGGGTTAGCAATGACAAATTTCTTTCTAACTGTTGTTGCTAATCTCCCTGCTCGGACCATATCCGCAGCTGTTAATTTAGCATCATGAGACAAAACATGAACAATAAATGGAGAATGTTCTAAACCAGGACCTTTTTTATACACTACAAAATCAGCCCCAAATTTAAGACCTGGGCGTGGGATATATCCTTTTTCTCGTAAATCTTCATAAATAATAAATTTTTCTTCAAAATTATTGTGATTTTTTTTAGATATTTCATATAATTCATCAAAAGAGAGATATTTTTCTTTTTTAGGATCATACACGGTAATTTTATCCTTTTTAAGTAAATAACACGCTTCTATTAATGAAAGTTCACTCGGTTTAGCAAAATACTCGCGTTTTGGTTTGTTAATTCCCAATGGAGAACCAAAGAATTTATGTTTTACATACAAGATTGATGCATGCAATGGATCAAAAACAATTACTCTATTATTAATAAACTTCGCTGGAATTTTCTCTGGTAAATCCTCTTCTTTAATGTCATCTAAGGAAATTTTTTCAATCTTTTCACTGCTCATAGTTTTAAAAGTATGCTACATTACTTAAGAAATCTTTTATTAATAATTTTAAAGTTTGAAAGACTTTAATTACTTTAAGAGTTTATAATTCAAAGAAATTATAATACACGCGTTTACATGTAAAAAGTTTTATATTCAAAAATAATATAATCAATTAACTAGAAGAGGTTTTATAAAATGGTCGTGAGAAGAGCAATAAACGCGGGTTCATGGTATGAAGGAGATGCAAATCGTTTAAAGAAATACATGAATTACCTTTTTACAGATAAAGAATATGGTCCCGGTGAAGAACCCAAAACGCTTAATTTAGAAAAGAGAACCATAATTGGTGGGGTTTCACCTCATGCTGGACATAGATATTCTGGTAGATGTGCAGCTCATACATATTTAAATCTTTTTAAAGAGAGAATCCCAGATACGGTAATCATTCTAGGCACGGTCCATACAATGTATCATAAAATAGCTGTTTTTCCTGAAGGTGAATGGGAAACACCTTTAGGTAATTTAAGAGTAGATGACGAATTTACATCCCTATTATTGGAAAATAGTAACGTAATTATCGGTGATTATGATGCTTTTACTGGTTATAACGAGCGAGAACATAATATTGAAATTCAATTACCATTCATAAAATATTGTGCTGGAGATAAAGATGTACAGATAGTTCCTCTCAAACTTGGATTCAGAAGAATTGAACAATTTGATTTATGTGAAAAGATTGCTAAAGATTTAGTATCAACAATAAAAAAAGTTAATAAAGATATAGTAATTGTTGCGTCATCTGATATGATGCATGAAGACGTCTATAATGAGGAATATTTAAAAAAATTCAAAAGAATAGAACAGGATGTTGTTGATACCTTCGTAGAATTAGATCCAAAAAAGTTCTTCAATAAGGCAGTAAACTTGTCCATATGTGGCCCTCAAACAATCACGACAATGATGATTGCGTGTAAATTATTAGGTGCCGTGAAAGCAAAAGCTTTACAACACTATACAAGTTGCGAATCTGAAAAAACATTGGGATACTGCGTGGGATATTTCTCTGGAATCTTGTTAAAAGAATAAAATATATTAAATAATTTCAAAAGAGGCAAAAAAAATAATAATGCCTGACGAAAAAGAGAAATTAGAAGGTTTCATGTCAGAATGGAAAAAAAAAATGGAAAATGAATCTCAACCTTCTTTAATTGGCGAAACTTTGGATAAATTAAAAACTTTAGAAAAAGAAAATATGGATTTGAAAAAGAAAATTGCTGAAAATGCAGAGCTTTTAAAAAAATCTGAAGAATTAATTAAAAGCTATTCAATTGAAAAAGAAAAATTAAAATTAGAGAAGGAAGAATTAAAAACAAATTTTCAAATGAAAATTAACGATTTAGAAAAAAAAAATCAAGAATATAGTGCTAAAATTCGAGATTTAGTAAAATTATTAATAGAGAAAGAAGAAACGGTTAAAACACAAGAAAAACAGATTGATAAATTAATGGATGATATGGCGAAATCTAGTTTAGTAAAACCTGCAATAGATCAGAATATGATAGAAGACCTTAAAAAAGAATTAAATAAAAGAGATTCTAAGATCAGGCAGTTAGAAGAAAAAATGTCTAAATTGGAACAAGAAAATGAAGCACTAAATCAACAACTTGTCGAAAAATTAAAGAGTTTACCAGTTGATTTTGTAGTACCAATTGAAGAATCTGAAAAGCAAGTAATAGAACCATCGCCTCCTGAATCAAGCCCCAAACCATTAGAATTATTAATTCAGGATTTACAATCAGACTTAAATAGACATAAACGAATGATAAAAGTATTGACTCAAGAAAAAGATAAACTTCAAAAAATGTTAATGGAAGGAGGCATTAGCCAACCTTCTGAAGAAATCAATTCTTTAAAGAAAGAAAATGAAAAATTAAGAAAAGATGTCGAAAATTTAAAGAATCAATTGAAAGAAAGTGCAAAAAGCCTTGCTGAAGGAACATTAACTCGCGAATATGAAGAAAAAATAAAAGAATTACAAGTAAAAATAGATGAAAAAAATAAAATCATAGCTGAATTAAAATTAAGTCAACCTACATCTGTCGAGGCTCCAAAAGGACCTATGGCAAATTTAATAGAAGAATTACAAAATACAATTAATAAATTAAAGAAGACTATAAGAGAAAAAGATGAAAAAATTATAGAATTAAATAAAATGCTTTCTTCTCTCTAAAATTTTCTTAATAATTTTTTTACAACCTTTTTAATAAATCGATTAAGTGAAAAAATTATTCAATAATGAGGCATTTACATAATAAATCATGCCTAATTCAAATAATAACAATATGACTAGAATACTTTTCATAGGACATTTAGCCATAGATAGTATTATAAGGTTAAAAAAAGTAAGAAAACCGAGCTTAGGGGGAAGCGTTTCCTTTGGTTCTTTAGCACTTAAAAAGTATACCAAAAATGTAAACGTGAGTATAATTTCAAATTTAGGAAAAAAAAATTTTAATTTAAAATTATTAAAACCTTTTAATAAAAAAGGAATAGATCTTAGTGGAATGATAATGCTAAATACCGATAACACTAATTTCGTCTTAGATTACTTTAATCACGCTCGAGTATTGACTTTAAAATCAAGAAGCCCTAATTTAAACTTCAATGATATTCCTGAAAAATTTTTTCTAAACCCTCCACAGATTATAATCCTTGCTCCTTTATGTAATGAAATTTCTATTGATTATGTGAAAAATGTAATAAAAAGTTTTCCCAATGCTTTAGTTGGCGTGGATTTACAAGGTTTTATTAGAAAAATTGATGAAAATGGACAAGTATTTTATGTTCCAGAGCTTGAAATCATAGAACACGTGAAAGAAATCATAAAATTAATAAGAGATCGGTTAATTTTAAAAGGCTCTGAAATTGAAATGAAGATTTTATCTGGAAAGGAAAACTTGGTCGAAGTAATGCAATATTTTTATGAATTTAATAACCAAGCGATATACATCATGACCTTAGGAGAAAGAGGGTCAATGATAATTAAACAAGATAAAGAAATAATAAAAGTTCCCGCATTTAAACCTAAACGTGTTGCAGATGAAACTGGGGCGGGTGATGTATATTTAGCAATTTTCATGTATGAATATTTTAATTCAAAAAAAACTTGGAAAGATGTTGAAAAAGCAGCCTATCTTGCTTCTGCAGCTGCTTCCTTTTTAATTGAAAAAAAAGGGACAAGTGGTATAAAAAATAAAAGGAAAGTATTGAAGCGCGTATTAAAAAAATGTTATATTAATGAAAATTGTTGAGAAATAATGCATATTAATAGCCATTTTGCCGTTGGAATGATTTTTGCTTCTATTTTAAATTATTTTTATAATTTTTCTATATTTGAATTCATGTTGATTGTAATATTTTCCTTTATTTGTGATTTTGATGTTTTTCTTTCTAAATATGCTAAAAATGGGAACCATAGAATGCTAATTTCTCATTCTGTACTTCCTAGTATTTTAATTATAATTGTTGGAATCATTTTTTCCTTTCAAGTATTAGTTTTTGGAGGAATTGCTTATGCCATTCATATTATTATTGATTCCTTGGATTGGGGTACAAATTTTTTTTATTTCAATAAAAAACCTGTCGGTCCAAAATTGTTGATTAGCAAGGAAGAATTAAGGAATCTAGATTCTTGTCTTTCAAAATATAAGGTAAAGGCATCTTTTTTTGATGAAAAATATTATAAAAATAAAATCTGTTTAATCGTTGAACTATTACTATTCATTTTAATGATGATATTTGTTCTAATATTTGCTTTACAATATGCCTTTTTCATTATCATTTACTTCTTAGGTCTATATTTTCATTTATCTAGACATTTCTACTTAAAAAAAATAGAACGTGGTTCAAAATAATTCGATTTATTTCTTTTTAAATTCAATTTGCCTAATTATTATAAGAAAAACTTATAAAAACTAACCTAACATATAAAACGACATTCAAGAAACGAATTCAATTTTTTATTAAAAAGTGAGAATAATGTCTGAAGAATTTTCATCAAAAGTTAATATCTCCTTAGAAAAAGAAATGATTTTCAAATGTGATTTAGGGGATATAAAAGTAGCTGATTGCTATATAGATGAATCTAATGTTAAAGAAATTGATATGTTGGGGCCAAATCCTACTAAGCTTTTAGGGATGGCAATTCTTGGTTGCCTTAGCGCCAGTTTCATTTTTTGTATTAAAAAAAGAAATTTAACTTTAAATAATTTAAAAGCAGAAGGAACTGTCATAATTAGTAGAAATAATAAGGGTTTTTTAAGAGTTAAAAAAATTGATGTGAAAATTAATACAAAAATTAATTATCCTGAAACACTCAAAAGAGCAAAATTATGTAAAAAAATGTTTGAAAATTATTGTACAATAACGCAATCAGTAAGAAATGGAATAAATGTGAATGTCGATATCTTTCTTAATTAAGATTTTTAAGGAGAAATGTAAGATAAAAACTAGTTCATGTATTTAATCTTGAATGCCATCTTCGGTGATAGAAAAAACAGCTTCTTCTTCTGGCAAATTGGGGGCATCTACTACTTTAGCTACTCGTTGTTCACCTTTTCCTTTTCTCAAAAATATCCTAATTGTAGCACCATGAGCAACTATATTCCCGCCTGTATGTGTTAAAGGATTTCCGTAAAAAACATCAGGCTTGGCTGAAACTTGATTTGTAAAAACGACAGCAATTTCGTCAAATGTTTCAGAAATGCGTAATAAATCATGAATGTGGTTATTTAATACTTGTTGTCGGTTTGCCAATGTTCCTCTTCCTATATATTCGCTTCTGAAATGTCCTATTAAAGAATCCACGATAATTAGTTTGATGTTCTTTTCTTCAATTATTTTTGAAGCTTCTTTTACGAGTAAAATCTGATGATCGCTATTGTAAGCCCTTCCAACGATTATATTTTTCAAGATTTCTTGATAATCAAGATTTTTGGCATTTGCCATTTGTATTATTCTTTCTGGTCTAAAAGTGCCCTCGGTATCAATATATAAAGCACTTCCCTTAAGACCTCCCTCTTCATAATCTAATTGAACATTCACGCACAGTTGATGAGCAAGTTGTGTTTTACCGGTTCTATATTCTCCAAATAATTCTGTAACTGCATGAGTTTCAATCCCTCCTCCTAAAAGATCGTCTAAAGCATGGCTTCCCGTTGTAATCCTCCTTAATGTTCTTCTTTTTTCCCAAACTTCATCGGCAGAGACAAATCCCATTCTTTCTATGTCTTGAGCTGCTTTAATCAGTTTAATTGCGGTTTTTTCTCCAATTCCAGTATCTTCCATTAATGATTGGATGGGATACATTGCTAGTGCTTTAATGGATAAAATTCCCGCATCTTTAAGCTTTTTTAGCGTGGCTTGACCTACACCAGGAATATCATTTAGATCATAGGATTTTTTCCCTTCATTAGATTTTACTTCGCTATCCTCATCCTTATCTGATTTTTTCTTAGCCATCTTTCGCTCTCTTATTTTTGTTTATAAAGAAAGTCTTGTTATGCATTATATCTTTACATTCATATAAAAATTGTAGTAAAAAATGATTTTTTTAAAAAAGAAATTTTTTATTTTATTTTTTTTGTAATTGGGCTTCTTTTCCGCTTCTAGTGATCAATAGCAGTATAATGAATAAAATCACGCACATCAAAAATGTTAATACCGCCATTGCTTGGGGTATCCAAATATAACTCAAGTATAAAAATGGAATGATGAAAATTCCAATTATGATTATGAACATTGGCAATGGCACCGGTTCGCCTTTAATGTCTATGATTAGAGGTATTATTACTAGTATGATTAGTAAAGTCGCTGTCAACCTAAATGCTAATAGTATGTCTAAATTTACCCAAGGTTCTATGCCAAAGTTGTCGGTATAAATATCTGGAAGATAAAAATAGAGGAATACTGTAGTATTTTTTTGAAGAGCTGGATTAGATACCGGAAAAATTGCTGTTAAAATTAACTGAATTATAATTGCTAATATCAAATATAATAATATCTCATTAATCTCTTTTTTACCACGTGAAACATTCCATAAATCTCTTATTAAGCAAATGCACCATAGAATGAAAAGCACCAAATAAATCCCTAAAACATCGAAATCAAGAAACCAGAGATAGTTAATGGGACCAAGTGCAGCAATATATGCCAAATTTGCATATCTCTCATTTCTTTTAAACAGGTCAAACCCTAAAAAAACCGCAAAAATAATCAGTAGGGAGACCAATATGAGGATTGAATTAATATCAAAAGCTACCACGGCTAAACCTTCCTTTTTTTATTTTAATCTTTAAATTTTTATTATTAATATACATTTACTTTTTTAAATTTTTAATTATTTTTCAAGATAAAAAATGAAATTTTTAAATAAATTCT
>Ga0190360_1000100_pt1 | contig 45509 bp, 38 predicted proteins | sample 48721834_MG_FD_161271 | JGI IMG/M metagenome (GOLD analysis project Ga0190360, IMG submission 161271) | Hydrothermal vent microbial mat bacterial communities from Southern Trench, Guaymas Basin, Mexico - 4872-18-3-4_MG | ecosystem: Environmental > Aquatic > Marine > Hydrothermal vents >...
CTTCTGCCATTTTTTTCATTATTTTTATATAAGCTCACAAATTAAAAGTCAAAGGGGTACATCTGTTACCATGGTGAGGAGTAAAGAGAAAGGGGAAAATTAAGGAAACAGGCAAAAAAATCAGCAACTAAAGTTGAATGATTCACATGATTGTCCGGCTCTATAATAGCCAGCAGATGGGGTCAGACCTTCATAAGTTTCATAAATTATGCTTCTCTATTGATATATTTCGTCGGTTTGTAAGGGACAAAGGTTATTACAATTATTGTAAGAATTAAAGTTATGAAACTTATGAAGGTCTGACCCCATAAGCATCAATAACCCCACTTTTCGTAACAGAGCCCTGACTGTCCTTGATTTTGGGAAAGATTTAAATTATAAAAGTCTTTTACCCAGAAGAAAGAGAATAATGGCTGAAATGTTTTTTATGGGCACTGGCGGCTCGGTAGCCACCAAAGAAAGGGATAATACTTCTTTGCTCTTCAGTCAAGCGGAGTCCCTCATTCTTATTGATTGTCCTGGGAGTGTTATCCAGAAGATAAAAAAATTGGACTTTACCCCTCAGCATCTTTCTACAATCCTGGTTACTCATATTCATCCTGATCATATCTATGGTTTACCTTCTTTGGTACATAGCCTGATGTTGGATGAATGTCTTATAAACCTTTATGGTTCCGAAGAAACTATTATCTTCTGTCAGCAGCTTCTTGATCTTTTTCATCTTAGAGAAGAGAAAATAAAAACAAAAATTAATTTCATTACTTTGAAAGATGGTCAACTCTTTACTTTAACTCCTTCTTTGCAAGTAATGGCTGTCAAAGTTCCTCATCATCCTTCTTCTCTTGCTTTTTATTTTAATTTTGTCAAGGAGAATAAAAAGTTAATTTATTCTGGTGACACTCCTCTTTATCCCCCTCTGTTTGATTTAGTTAATGACTTAGATTGTCTGGTTCATGACTGTAGTGCACCTTCCCGTTTTTTTAAAGAATATCCTTCGCTTTATGAAATGCATACTCATTCTCTCCAGCTAGGAAAATTTGCCCAAGAGGCCCGAATCAAATGTCTTATTCCCTGCCATTTTTTTGGGGAATTAGATTTTTCTCTGTTAGAAATTGAAAAGGAGATAAAACAGAATTATAAAGGCGAATTGATTATCCCTACGGATTTCCAAAGGATTAAAATATGAAAATTAGCTGAAAATAAGAAGTGAAAAGTGAGAAGGGGAAAGTGAAGAGCGGAAAGTTTTAGGTTTAAAGTTAAAGATGAAATGTAAATAAGAAATAGGGAAAAATAAAGAACTAGTAAAACTGATGAAAGAGAAAGCTGACCTTATTCTTTTCAATGGCCAAGTCTGGACGGTGAATCCTATTAAGCCTTGGGCAGAAGCTGTAGCCGTGGCCAAAGGAAGAATTTTAGAGGTAGGTTCTTCTGGAAAAATAAAGAAGCTGGCCGGGCCTACCACTAAATATATCGATCTCCAAGGAAGATTTCTTCTTCCGGGTTTAACCGATGCTCATACCCATTTCATAGATGGAGGCTTTTTTCTCTCTGGCTTAGATCTCAGAGGAGTTAAAAGTAGAAAAGAATTCGTAGCTAAAGTAAAGGAAAAGGCAAAAGAAATTGGTGAAGGAAAATGGATTCTGCACGGTAATTGGGACCATCATCAATTTAAGCCTCCTTGCTTGCCTAACAAGGAATGGATTGATGATATTACCTCTTCTAATCCTGTTTGCCTCAACCGCATTGATGGCCATCTAGCTTTAGCTAACAGTTTGGCCTTAAAAATAGCTGGCATCAATAAAGATACTCCTTCTCCTCCTGGCGGAGAGATTGTTAAGGCTCCTCAAACTGGGGAACCAACGGGGATATTAAAGGATGCAGCCCTTGATCTGCTGAAACTTCATATCCCTCAGCCAAGTCTTAAAGAGAAAATAAATGCAGCTCAGGCTGCCTTGAAAAAAGCCAATGAAGTTGGGCTGACTGCAATCCATGACATGGGTTCTTCCTCAAACCTTGAGGTTTATCGCACACTCTGGCAGCAGAACAAGCTTACGGCCAGGATTTGTCTTTACCTTCCTATAACTGAGGTTTCCCACCTTTCTTCTCTCCAGCTACCCTTAATGTCTGACAATGATTTTTTAAAAGTGGGTGGATTTAAAGGTTTTATAGATGGTTCCTTAGGTTCAGAGACAGCCTTGTTCTTTGAGCCTTATGTCGATAATCCTGCTCATAAGGGATTGTTTCATTCCCAGATGCTTCCTGAGGGGATTATGGCTAGGCGTATTTTAGAAGCCGACAAAGCTGGCTTACAGGTAGCTATTCATGCTATTGGCGATAGAGCTAATCATGTTCTTCTTGACATCTTCGAAAATATTCAAATCTCCAATCCAATTAGAGACAGAAGGTGGCGCTGTGAACATGCACAGCATCTCATTCCTGAAGATATGACTAGAATGGCCAAGCTGGGAGTGATTGCTTCTGTTCAACCTTATCATCTTGTCGAAGATGGCTGCTGGGCAGAAAAGAAAATAGGAAGAAAAAGATGTCAAACAAGCTATGCCTATAAATCTCTATTAGATCAAGGTATCCGACTCCTCGGCGGTTCGGATTGGCCTGTAGCTCCTTTGAATCCTTTGACAGGAATTTATGCAGCTGTAAGTCGGCAAACTCTGAACGGCAAAAATCCAGCGGGGTGGTTTCCCGAACAAAAAATTTCTGTCGAAGAGGCGATTAAAGCCTATACTATTAATGGAGCCTATGCTGAGTTTATGGAGGAAGAAAGAGGCTCTATAGAAAAAGGGAAATTGGCTGATTTAGTAGTTTTAGAGCAGAATCTTTTCCATCTTCCAGTTGAAGCCCTTAGCCAGGTAGCTGTTAGAATGACCATCGTCAATGGGAAAATAGTCTTTTCCAGGCATCGGGTTTAGATGATTTATTTACAAATTTTCTTATTAGTAGTTTCTTTTGCTTTACTCTTTAAATGTGCTGATTTCTTTGTCACGGGGGCAGTATGTATTGCCAAAATATTGAATGTCTCGCGGATGATAGTCGGTATTGCCCTGGTAGGATTAGCCACCACTGCTCCTGAATTTGGAGTCTCTGTCCAGGCTGCTTTTCTGGGGCATCCAGAGATTGCCCTGGGTAATGCTATCGGCTCTGTTGTCTGTGATGATGGAGTGGCTTTAGCTCTGGCTGCCATTCTTTCACCGGTAATAATTTTTGTTAACTGCCGCTTATTGGAGATTGCCGGAATTTTCCTTCTTTCGATTGATGTTGGAGCTTACCTTTTGGCAAGGAATGGAACTATTGGTCGCTTAGAGGGAATTCTTTTTATCGTAATCTTATGCCTTTACTACGTTTTTATTGTTAGAGGCAAGAATCTACATTTGGAGAGGCCAACTCTTGGTCAGCTAAAGATTATGAGGGTAGAACCTTCACCACCTTCTCCTAAATGGCCGGCTTTGAAAAAGCCTCTTTTTTTATTTACTGGAGGGATAGTAGGGGTTATTATTACCAGCCGATTGGTAATTTGGGCTTCTCTTCACATCGCCCGCTATTTTTCAATTTCAGAGACGGTTATAGGCTTAACTATTATTGCCATTGGCACTTCCCTGCCTGAAATAAGCACGGCCATTACAGCTGCTCTGAAAAAAGAGGGGGAAATAGCTGTGGGCAATATAATTGGAGCCGACATTCTTAATATTCTCTGGATTATAGGAGTTTCTTCGGTTGTTAATCCTATTACCGTTGACCTTAAAGTGATTAATTTTACTTTTCCTTATATGATTTTGATTGTGACTGTTATGTTAGTCAGTATGCGTCTGGGATGCCGCTTGGGAAAGGCTAAGGGAATTATTCTATTTATATTATATGGGCTTTATTTAGGGTTAACTCTCACGTTTTTTGGATGAAGTTTGATTAAGGTTGCTTTTTGTTGTCATTGAAAAAATTTTTTGTTAATATAATCCATCTTTAAGGAAAGGAGGAAGATATGAGTGTGGGTGTTATCAATGAAAGTGGAAAAATAGAAAACCGGGTTAGTTTAACTCCAAGCAGTGTCTCTCTTTTGGTTGAAAAAGGACATACTGTCTATATTCAAGCTGGAGCAGGTCTGAAATCAGGCTATTCTAATGAAGAATATGCTTCTCTTGGAGCTAAAATCGTTTTTACTAAAGAAGAAGTTTTTGGTCGTTCAGATGTTGTCCTTAATATTTCTCCTCTTAGTAAGGAAGAATGTGGCCTGATAAAAAAAGGCCAGATTTTATTTGGCTTTCAGCATTTGGCTGTTGCTCGAAAAAGCTTAATCGAAGAACTTCTTAGGAAAGAAGTAACCATTATTGGCTATGAAATAATTCAGAGGGATAATGGTGTCCTGCCTTTTATTGAGAGTTTAAGCGAGATTGCTGGACAGATGTGCCTTTTTATTTCCGGCCATTATCTTCAGACAAGTCAAGGTGGAAAAGGGGTGATAATGGGAGGAGTTGTAACTGTGCCTCCAGCGACAGCAATCATTGTCGGTAGTGGGGTCTTAGCCCGCAGTGCTATTAAGGCCTTGCTTGGGGCTGGAGCTCATACCATTGCTTTAGGTCGGGATATGGAAAGGCTGAGAGAGCTGGAGGAGATGACTTCTGGCCGTCTGATAACTCTTATTGCCAGCAATTACAACTTAGCGCGTATGGTCAAAATTGCAGACATTCTAGTTGGAGCTGTTCTCAGGCCTGGAGAGAGAGCGCCAATCATGATCACCAAGGACATGGTCAAGAGCATGAAAAAAGGATCAATAATTATTGATCTGGCCATAGATCAGGGGGGGTGTATTGAGACTAGTCGTTTAACTACTCTTGAACAGCCCACTTTTGTTGAAGAAGGCGTTATTCATTATTGTGTTCCCAATATTACCTCGGCTGTAAGCCGGACTTCAACCAAAGTTTTGTCTAATATGGTGACTCCTTATTTGCTGAAGATAGGAGAAAAGGGGTTGGATGAGACCTTAAAAGGTGATAGAACCTTGGTCAGAGGATTGTATGTTTATCATGGGAATATTGTCAGAAAAACTTTTGCTGAAAGGTTTGGATTAAAATATCAAGAATTTTCTTTAGTTTGATTTCTCAGAATAACAAATGGAGCAAATATTAAGACAGTTTAAGCCCCAACAGAGAAATCTTATTCATATTCTTCATCAGGTCCAGCATAAATATGGTTATATTCCAGCTGAAGCTATCTCCAGGATATCCGACTATTTAAAGATTTCAGAAAGTGAGATATTTGGAGTTCTGACTTTTTACAAGGCTTTTACTTTAGAACCAAGAGGCCAACATTTAATTACAGTCTGTCTGGGCACTGCTTGTCATGTTAGAGGCGGAGATAAGATTGCTGATGATTTTGCTCGCAAACTAAATATCAAGGTTGGCCAAACAACCCCCGATCGAAAATTTACCCTGGAAACAGTTAACTGTTTAGGATGCTGTGCTATTGGTCCGGTAGTAGTAGTTGATGGTAAATATTATTCCTATACTACCTTGAAAAAAGTGGATTCTATACTAAGCGAGTACAAATAAATGACAGACATGTTTAAAGAAAAGATAACTCAACCTGAAAAACTTTTAGAATGGAAGAAGAAGATTATTGCCTCTCGTCCTATCTATGAGAAAACAATTGTCGTCTCCTCTGGGACCTGCGGCCAAGCCAGCGGATCTTTACCAGTGATTGAGGCTTTAAAAGCTGAGATTAAGAAAAGAGGCCTTGGAGGGAGGGTCGGTCTCAAGATAACAGGTTGCCATGGTTTTTGTCAGCTGGAACCTAATATAATTATTTATCCAGGTGAAATTTTTTATAAGAACCTTAAAGCTGATGATGTCCCTCAAATAATTGAGGAGACGATTTTAAAAGATAAGATTATTCCTTCTCTTGTCTACGAAGATACCAAAACCAAAAAGAAGGTGATCAAGCAGAAAGATATACCTTTTTATCAAAAACAAATAAGACTCTTGACAGAAAATAACTTGAGAGTCGACCCTACCAATATCGAAGATTATATTGTTATTGATGGTTACCAGGCCTTAGCCAAAATTCTTTTTAATATGACTTCCGAAGAGGTAATTGAAGAAGTTAAGGCCTCAGGTTTAAGAGGGCGGGGTGGCGCTGGTTTTCCAACCGGACGCAAATGGGAGATCTGTCGGGCCTCTAAGGCAGAGGTGAAATACATAATTTGTAATGCTGACGAGGGAGACCCTGGAGCTTATATGGACCGCAGTCTTCTGGAAGGAAACCCTCACAGTGTAATTGAAGGTATGATTATCGGAGCTTATGCCATTGGAGCCAATGAAGGCTACATTTATGTCAGGATGGAATATCCCCTCGCTGTTAAACATGTAACAATAGCTCTGGAACAGGCAAAGGCAGCTGGACTTTTGGGAAAGTCAATAATGGGATCGGAATTTAGCTTTGATATTCATGTGGTCGAGGGAGCCGGGGCTTTTGTCTCCGGAGAAGAAACTTCTTTGATAGCTTCAATTGAAGGACGTCGGGCTTTTCCCCGGCAGAGACCTCCTTTTCCAGCTCAATCAGGTTTATGGGGTAAGCCCACCAATATCAACAATGTTGAGACCTGGGCTAACGTGCCTCTTATCATTAATAAGGGTGCTGAATGGTATTCTCAGATTGGGAGCCAAATGAGCAAGGGAACCAAGATTTTTTCTTTAGTGGGTAAAATAAGAAATACAGGTTTAGTTGAAGTTCCGATGGGCATTACTCTTAAAGAAATTATTTATGATATAGGAGGCGGGATAAAGGATGATAAGAAATTTAAAGCTGTCCAGACAGGAGGTCCTTCTGGAGGATGTATTCCTGCCTCAATGCTTAATTTGACTGTAGATTATGATACTTTAACTAAGGCTGGCTCAATCATGGGTTCTGGGGGAATGATTGTCATGGATGAAGAAACCTGTATGGTTGATGTAGCTCGTTATTTTCTAAATTTTACTCAAGAAGAATCCTGCGGTAAGTGTGTTCCCTGTCGGGTGGGAACCAGACAGATGGTAGAGATTTTAACCAGAATTACTCAGGGTAAAGGGGAAGAGGGGGACCTGGAGATACTCGAAAATCTGGCTAAAACAGTGAAGGCTGCTTCCCTTTGTGGCTTAGGCCAAACCGCCCCAAATCCCGTTTTAACCACGCTTCGTTATTTCCGCCAGGAATATGAAGCTCATATTAAAAATAAAGCCTGCCCAGCTTTAGTCTGCAAAGATTTGATTGTTTATTATATTGAACCAGAAAAATGTGTCGGCTGCCTTCTTTGTTTGAAGAGCTGTCCAGCTGGAGCCATTTCTGGAGAAAGGAAAAAAGTTCATGTTATCGATCAGAATTTATGTATAAAATGCGGGGCCTGTCTTGATGTTTGTCCCCCTAAAGTAAAAGCTGTTTCTAAATATACAGGCCAGAAAAGAGATAGGCTACTTAAAAAATCTTTGAGAAAAAAGCGGTAAAATGAAGATTATCATTAATGGCCAGCTCTTAGAAGTAGAAGGTAAAAAGACTATCCTCGAGGTAGCCAGAGAGAACAATATTTTTATCCCTTCCCTCTGTGATCACCCTTACTTGGAGCCTTTCAGCGGCTGCCGCCTGTGCATTGTGGAGATTAAGGGAAGAAGAGGATTCCCTCCTTCCTGCGGAACCTATGTTGAAGAGGGCATGGAAATAAAAACAGATACTCCTCAACTGCAGAAGATTAGAAGACAAATTTTAGAACTTATTCTTTCCGAGCATCCCCATGCTTGCCTAATCTGTAGCGAAAAAGAGAATTGCGACGAATATAAGTCCACTATCCGAAAAGTGAGTGAGGTTACAGGTTGTGTTTTTTGCCCTAATAACGGCCGCTGTGACCTTCAGGATGTAGTTCAAGCTTTGAAAATCAATCGAGTAAATTTTCCAGCCCTTTACCGTAACTATGAAGTCAAGAGAGAGGATCCTTTTTTTGACCGCAATTATAATCTTTGTATCTTGTGCGGAAGATGTGTCAGAGTCTGTCAAGAACTGAGGGGGGCTTCGGCTCTTTCCTTTGTTTTTAGAGGCTCAAGGGCAGTGGTTGGAACGGTTCTCGACCGACCACTTTTAGAATCGGGTTGCCAATTTTGTGGGGCCTGTGTTGATATCTGCCCTACTGGAGCCTTAACAGAAAGAGCTATTAAATATGAACTTCTGCCTGATGAGTCAGTTACAACTATCTGTTCCCTTTGTCCGTTGGGCTGTGAAATGAAAGTAGATTTGATAAAAGGCAGGATATTGAACTCAAAACCTTTGGCCGAAGGAAAGGTTAATCATGGGCAGGCCTGCGTCAAAGGCCGCTTTACTCTTAGGGAGTTAGCCTATAGCCCTAAAAGGATTTTAAAGCCTTTGATTAGGAAGAAGAAAAAATTGGAAGAAGTCAGCTGGGATGAAGCTTTGGATTTTGTAGCTAAAAAGTTAAGAGCTTACAAAGGTGATGAAATTGGAGTTATTCCTTCCTCAGAAATAACTCTTGAAGATGGCTATCTTTTATATAAATTCGCTCATAATGTTTTAAAAACTAGAAATATGATGAGGGTAAGGATTCAATCTCCTTTAGAACTTTATAAAAAGATAATCGAGAAGAATGGGCCGGCTGGAGATTATAATTTCAGCTTAGAAGCAATTTCTAAAGCTAAATTAATATTTATAATTAATGAAGATATAGTCACTTCTTATCCTATAATCTGGCTGGCAATTCTCAAAGCTGTTAAGAAAGGAGCCAAACTTGTTATAGCTTCGCCTGTAGAGTTTTTTTGGAGTCGTTTCTCTTCAATTTTCCTTAAGCTGAAGCCCGGTTCGGAATTCTATCTCCTTAGCTTTATTTCCAAATATTTCTTAGAAGAGGTCCATCTCAAATCACTATCCGAGATTAAAAACTTTGATTCTTTCCGAAATTTCCTGGACAAATTTGAGGTTGCTCGGGTCAAGGAGATTGTAGGCCTAAGGGAAGAGACTCTGAAAGAAACGGCTCACCTTCTTCATGAAGATTCTCCGCTCTTTATTTTTGGCCCAGGCTTGTCCCTGGGTGCTGGCGGGTCTCAGAGCCTTGAAGCTCTCTGGAACTTAACTCTGTTAACTGGTGGCAGACTTATTCCTTTGAGTTTGGATTGTGATCAACGGGGAATGATGGAAATTGAGAATCATTTTTCTTCTTCTTTTGCTGACGAGCAAACGATTTTTACTCAATTGTCTGATTCTAAAATAAAAGCCATATACGCAGTAGGGGGTATCCCTCACTTTAAGAGGAGGCCTGAGTTTCTAGTAATTCAGGACTCGTTTTTAAGTGAAAAAGCCAGCCAGGCTGATGCCCTCCTCCCTGCGGCCACTTTTTTAGAAATAGAGGGGACCTTGGTCAACACAGAAGGCAGAATTCAGAAATTGAACAAAGTTATTAATACTTTAGGAGAGGCTCAACCAGATTGGTGGATAATATCTAAAATTGCTCAAAAAATGGGAAGTAAAGATTTTGGCTATAAAAGAGCTTCTTCGATCATGAAAGAAATACAGCAGTCAATTCCAGCTTTGGCTAAAGCTTATTACTCTCAGCTAGCCAAAAGAAAGGATGTTTTTATTTCTTCCCAGGCAAGCAAAGACCAGAATAAATTTATGCTGACAGATACTCTTCCCTCAAAAGCAAAATTAGGAAAAAAGTACCCTTATCTTCTTCTTCTCAGATATAATTCAGATCATTACCGCAATCTTATTCTCAGTCAGGAAGTGAAAGGTTTAAGCAGGATTAGAGACTCAAGATGGGTTGAGATCTCTCCTCAAGATGCCCAGCAATTGAATTTAAGAGAGGGGGAGATTATAATTGTCAAATCCTCCAGCGGCCAGTTTAAGGGAATTACTAAAATTTCCGAGGCCCTGCCTCAAGGGATTTTAAGGGCAAGTTTTTTACCTGAACAAGATTCAGAGTATTCCTCTCTAGCTTTGTTTTCTTCAGGAAAAGATCAGCTTTGTTTAGGCCCCATAGCTGTCAAAATTATAAGAGGAAAATAATGGCTAAAGTCTTAAAAAGAGAGCGTTTGGTCCCCAATATTCACTTAATTGAGGTCGAGGCGCCTGAAATTGCTAAAAAATGTAAGCCGGGCCAATTTGTCATTATTATGCCTGATGAATTAGGCGAGAGAATCCCTTTAACCATTGCCGATTGGGATAGCGAGAGAGGCTCTATTACAGCTGTTTTTCTGGTTGTAGGAACTTCTACTCACAAACTTTCTTTGCTCAAAGAAGGAGATGAAGTTCCGGTTTTTGTCGGTCCTTTGGGCAAACCGTCTGAAATAGCTAAATTCGGCACTGTGATTTGTGCTGGTGGGTGTTACGGGATTGGAGCTATATATCCTATTGCTCGTGCTCTCAAGAAAGCAAAAAATAAAATTATTACTCTTTTGGATATAAAAGCCAGTTATCTTCTCTATTGGGAGGAAAGGTTTAAAGAAATTAGCGATGAATTTTATGTTTCTTCAAGGGACAATTATTATAATTGTAAAGATTATGTTCCTGCCGTCCTCAAGGATATCCTGAAGAGGAAGGCCAGGATAGATCGGGTGATCTCTATCGGTTGTACTTATCTGATGTATACCTGTGCTGAGGCCACCCGGCCCCTGGGCGTAAAAACCATGGTCAGTCTCAATCCTATTATGGTTGACGGCACTGGGATGTGCGGAGCTTGCCGGGTAACAGTTGGAGGCAAGACAAAATTTGCCTGTGTTGATGGGCCCGAATTTGATGGACATCTGGTCAATTGGGAAGAGCTTTTTGCCCGAAGGAAGACCTATTTTGACGATGAAATTCAATCCTTATCTTTTTGGGAGAAGAAAAATTTTTCTTAAGCTCTAAGCTATGAAGTGAAAAAATGAGTCAAGATAAAGAATTATCCCCGGAAGTCAAAAAAAGGCTACGTCAAGCCTTTAACCAGGAATGGCGGAAGGAACTGCGTAAATCTCTTCCTGTTAGAGAAAGAATAAAGATTCCTCGCCAGAAAATGCCCGAACGGGACCCTGAAGTTAGAAACAAAGATTTTAATGAGGTTAATCTGGGTTTGGAGGCAAAACTTGCTAGAGAAGAAGCCCGCCGTTGTTTGGATTGTGCTAATCCCTCGTGTGTGAAAGGTTGTCCGGTAGGGATTGATATTCCAACATTTGTCAAATTAGTTGAGATCGGTGATTTTATTAAGAGTGTTAGAAAGATAAAAGAGGCCAACTCTCTTCCGGCTATTTGCGGCCGGGTATGTCCTCAGGAGTCTCAATGTGAGGCCGTCTGTAATTTGAAAAAAGCAACAGGAGTATCGGTGGCCATTGGCAATTTAGAAAGATTTGTCTCAGATTATGAAAGGGCTCAGGGGGAAATCTATATCCCCGAAATCCCTCCTTCAACTGGTCATAAAGTGGCCGTTATCGGAGCTGGTCCAGCCGGCTTGACTGTAGCTGGAGAGCTGGCAAAAAAAGGACATAAAATCACTATTTTTGAAGCTCTTCATGTGGCAGGTGGCGTTTTGGTTTATGGTATTCCTGAATTCAGGCTGCCGAAGGCCATCCTGGAATCAGAAGTAGAATATTTGAAAAAACTGGGAGTAGAACTTAGGACAAACTTTATCGTTGGTAAGACAGCCACTTTGGAAGATTTAAAGAAAGAAGGTTATGAAGCTTTTTTTATCGGCACTGGAGCAGGCCTGCCTAATTTTATGCGTATTCCTGGAGAGAATCTGATCGGAGTCTACTCAGCCAATGAATATTTAACCAGAGTCAATCTGATGAAAGCTTATAAGTTTCCTGAATATGATACACCTATATTTTTGGCCAGACGGGCTGCGGTTATAGGCGGTGGTAATGTGGCTATGGATTCGGTACGAACTGCGAAAAGGCTAGGGGCAGAACAGGCCATTATCGTCTACCGCCGCTCGCGGGTAGAAATGCCAGCCCGAATTGAAGAAATAAAGCATGCTGAGGAAGAAGGTATTGAATTCCATTTTCTTACTGCTCCCATCAGGTATATTGGCGATGACCAGGGACGAGTTAAGGCTATGGAATGTATAAAAATGAAACTTGGGGAACCTGATTCTTCCGGCAGGCGTCGTCCTATTCCTATTGAGGGTTCAGAGTTCACCATGGAAGTAGATTTGGTGGTGGTGGCTATTGGCCAAAGCCCTAATCCTTTGATTCCCCAAACAACGCCTCAACTTAAAGTAGGGAAATGGGGAAATGTTGAAGTTGATTGGAATACTATGGCTACAGGCATGGAAGGCGTTTATGCCGGGGGAGATATTGTTAGAGGTGGAGCCACAGTTATTCTGGCCATGGGAGATGGTCGGGTAGCTGCTGCTGAAATTGATAAATATTTAAAAATCCGTGGGCGGTCTAAGGGTAAAAAATAAAAATAGAAGCTGCTGTCTTTAAGGAAAACCGCCTAGAAGGTAGGTGAAAAAAAATGTCATGTGTTGATGATTACAAAAAAAAGTTGGTCTCAGCTGAAGAAGCGGTAGCTGAAATTAAAAGCCGTAGCCGAGTTTATATCAGCGGCAATGCTGCTACTCCTTATGTATTATTAAAGGCCTTAGCCTCGAGGAAGGATGAACTGGAAGGGGTAGAGCTGGTTCACGTTCTTTTAATGGGCGAAGATCCTCTTTCTAAGCCTGAAATGGAAGGCCATTTCCGCCATAATTCTCTTTTTGTCGGCCCGGCTGACCGTAAAGCCATCAATGAAGGAAGAGCTGGCTATGTGCCTATTTTCCTCCATCAAATACCAAATTTATTCTATTCTGGTCAGATGCCCATAGATGTAGCCATGGTCCATCTATCTCCTCCTGATGAACATGGGTTTATGAGCTTTGGAGCCGAAGTCTTAGCTTCCAAAGCTGCTGCTGAAACAGCCAAAATTGTCATCGCTCAGGTAAATGAAAAGATGCCGCGTATTCTGGGAGATTCTTTTATTCATGTGTCGAGAGTCCATAAAATTGTTGAAGTTTCTGAACCTTTACCTCAGCTTGAGAAAAAACCTTTTAGTGAAGTAGAAAGAAAGATAGGAAACTTTATTGCTGATTTAATCGAGGATGGCTCAACCTTGCAGTTAGGCATTGGGGGAATACCGGATGCTGTTCTCTCTGCTTTGAAGGGTCGTCGGGATTTAGGAATCCACACCGAGATGGTCTCCGATGGAGTCATGGAAGCCATTGAAGAGGGAACCATTACTGGAGCCAAAAAAACCTTTCATCCTTATAAGGTAATTTTGACTTTTATTTTAGGCTCCGATAGGCTCTATGAATTTGCTGATAATAATCCTATCTTTGAAGGACATCCTGTAGATTACACTAACCATCCTTTCAATGTCTCTCGCAATGATAATATGGTAGCCATCAATTCAGCTATTGAGGTTGATATAACTGGTCAGGTTTGTTCGGACTCTATTGGTACTTACATTTACAGCGGGTTTGGGGGACAGGTCGATTTCATTCGGGGCGCAGCTCAATCCAAGGGAGGTAAACCAATTATTGCTCTTCCTTCTACGGCTAAAAATGGTGAAATATCACGCATCGTTCCCTTTCTGAAAAAAGGGGCCGGGGTGGTTACTACCCGGGCCGATGTTAAGTATGTAGTCACTGAGTATGGGGTAGCTTACCTTCATGGAAAAAACCTCCAGGAAAGAACAAAAGCTCTGATCAGTATTGCTCACCCTAAATTTAGGCCGGACCTGATAAAAGAAGCTAAGGAAAGAAACCTCTTAGACTGAGACAGGCCAGGAAGATTTTAAAAATTAAATATGCATCAATCACAACTTTTTCCTTCTGAGGAAGACCATATTGGTACCGATGAATCGGGCAAAGGGGATTATTTTGGCCCTTTAGTAGTGGCCGCCGTCTTTATCCCGATCAAGCAAGAGCCTGTTCTAAAAGAACTGGGAGTGAAAGATAGTAAAAAGTTTTCTGATAATCGGGTCAGAGAAATGGCTGAGGTCATAAAAAGAGGTTATAAATATTCCTTGGTTGTCATTGGTCCTGAAAAATATAATGAACTTTACGCCAAACTGAGAAATTTAAACAGAATTCTGGCTTGGGCTCACAGCCGTGCTATAGAGAATATACTGGAAGAAGTGCCCTGCTCTTTAGCCATAACAGATCAATTTGGGGATAAGCTTTATGTGCTTAATGCCCTGATGAAGAAAGGAAAGAAGATCGAGCTTATTCAGAGACCCAAAGCAGAAGAAGATTTAGCTGTGGCTGCAGCCTCAATTTTAGCCAGGGCTGAATTTCTGAAGCGTCTCTATTTCCTTTCCCAAGAAGTGGGAATGGATCTTCCTAAAGGCTCTTCTCCTCGAACTGAAGAAGCCGGCCTTAAATTGATCAATCTTCATGGAGAAAAGATTCTGGATAAAGTAGCTAAAAAGCACTTTAAACTGACGCCCAGAATATTAACAACTTCGAGGGAAAAAAGTGACTGAAAGACTCTATTTTAAGAATCCTTACCGAACAGAATTTGAAGCTGATGTTGTCGAGAGGCTTATTTATGAAAAAAAGCCTGCTCTCATACTTAACCAGACCTGTTTTTACCCAGAATCAGGGGGGCAGCCGGCAGATAAAGGCACAATAGACGGAATTGAAGTGGTTGATGTGCTGGAGATAGATGAAAGGGTTGTTCACCTTATTGAGAGAGAAATTACAGCCACCAAAATTAAAGGTCAGATTAATTGGTCGAGGCGATTTGATCATATGCAGCAGCATTCTGGCCAGCACATTCTTTCTCAAAGTTTTTATGAATTATTTGGGGCTGAGACTCTTTCTTTCCATTTGGGTCAGGAAGTCTCGTCGATAGAGGTAGATTTAAGGAATATAAAAGAAGAAGGTGTATTCAGGGTTGAGAAAAGAGCTAATGAGGTTATTTTTCAAAATAGACTGATAAAAACCTATTTTGTTAAGGATAATGAACTAAAGAATATTCCTTTAAGAAAACCTCCGAAGAAAAAGGGTCTGATCAGAATTGTCGAGGTTTCAGACTTTGATTATTCAGCCTGTGGTGGTACTCACCTTAAAAGGACAGGGGAGATAGGCCTTATTAAGATTCTTAAATGGGAGAGGATAAGGAATAATATTAGATTTGAATTTGTCTGTGGCCGTAGAGCTCTTGGAGATTATGATTTCAAAAACAGTCTTATTAGGCAGCTTTGCCAGAAATTTACTGTCCATGAGCGAGAAATTTTATCTTCGGTGGAGAGGCATTTGTCTGAACTAAAGGCCCAAAGAAAAATTAATAAAAAAATCCAGAATAGACTGATTGAATATGAAGCTCAGGATATTGCCAAAAAGAGCAAAGGAAATATTATTAAAAATGTATTTAGCGATAGAACCAGGAAGGAAGTAAAATTTTTAGCCCTTAATGTAATCAGGGCTGGTCAATTTGCAGTTATCTACGGTGTGAGAGAGAAAGAGAGGATTTATCTGATTTTAGCCCATTCAGATTCTATTGATATTGATTTTAGAGAGTTGGTGCCCAAGCTAGCTGAGTTGATAAAGGGAAAAGGAGGCGGTCAGCCCTCTTTAGTAGAGATGGCCGGCCAAGCCGTTGAGAATCTTTCTTTAGCTGTAGATAAAGTTTATGATTTTGTTAAGCAAAAGTTAGGGTGATAAAGCAGGTTATCGGTCTGCTGGTGTAGCAAACCCTACTTATTCATATCTTAGGGAGACGATGGGATCCAGACGAGCGGCTTTTTTGGCAGGAAAAATGCCGAAAAAGAGCCCAACCGAAACAGAGACAAAAAATCCCAGAAAGACAGACCAGAGTGTTACTGAAGCCGGCAGCGGTGTAGCCGCTTTAACCAGAAGGGCTATTAAAAAGCCGATGATTATTCCCAGAATGCCTCCGGTTCCTGTTAGAAAAATAGCTTCTACTAGAAACTGCTTGAGGATATCTCCTGGTCGAGCCCCGATAGCTTTGCGGATGCCTATTTCTCTGGTTCTTTCTTTGACCGAGACGAGCATAATATTCATAACTCCGATCCCACCCACCAGAAGACCAATAGAGGAGATAACTATCATAACTAAATAAGCTGCTCCTGTTAGTTGATTATAAAGATTTAGGAGTGTGTCTTGAGTGTAGACAGCAAAATCGTTTGGTTTACCAAAAGGCACTTTTCTTCTTTTTCTGAGCAAGTTGATGATCTGATCGATAGTATCAGGGAGGTAGCCGTGTTTGGTAGGAATAGCTATTATTTGTAAATTGCCCAGATCGTAGGGGAAATATTTCATTAGAGAGGTAATGGGCAGGCCGACAAAGTTATCTTGACTTTGACCAAACATACTCCCCCTTTTTTTCAAGACTCCAACCACCGTAAATTTTTCAGGCCCAATTCTTATTTCTTTGCCCAAGGGCTGGGTATGGGGGAATAAAGTTTCAGCCAGTTCAGCTCCTAAAACGCAGACCCTTGTCCTGTGAGATACATCTGATTCAGTGATAAATCTACCTTCTTCTGGAAGATAAACAGAGAGGACCTGAGGAAATTTATCATTCATACCTAAAACCAAGGCATCCTCGCTTTTAATATCTCTATATTTGATAGAAATACCCTCAAATATGTTGGCTGTCAGACTTACGGCTACTGCTTTCACCAGAGAACATTCTCTTTCAATAGCTAAAGCATCATCGAAAGTAAGATCTTTTCTTTGTCTTTCTTCTTCAGAGCGTCGTCCCATTTGAATACCGGGTTCGTATTTTTCGACAATAATAAGATCTGAGCCGACAGATTCTAACTGACTTAAAAAAGACCGATTTAAACCTTGGATAATAGATACCATACCGATGACAGTCATAACGCCGATCATGATTCCCAATAAGGTCAGAAAGGAACGGAGCTTATGAGTTTTTATGGAGTCAAAGGCCATGGCTCCAATTTCTCTTAGAATTCCCAATCTCATTGTTCTGACCGTAATGATTCTATAGGATTAAGGCGAGAAGCTTTACTGGCAGGATAAAGGCCAAAAAAGATACCGACTGAAGCTGAGACAAGGATGGCAATGATAATAGATGTCGGGTCAAGAGCTGAGGGCATAGAAGTAGCAGCGCTGACTATTTTGGCAATAATAAAGCCTAAGATAATACCAATTATGCCTCCGGTGGCTGACAGGGAAGCTGATTCAATCAGGAATTGAAATAGAATATCAAGGCGACGGGCTCCGACGGCCATGCGAATGCCGATTTCCTTGGTTCTTTCAGTAACTGAAACCAGCATAATATTCATGACTACAATCCCGCCTACGATGAGAGCAATGGAGGAAATGGCAATCATGGCAAAATAGATGCTGGTAGTAGCCCCTTTGTAGAATTGAATAAAAGTATCTGAGCTCATAAAAGAAAAATCATCTGGCTGATTAAAAGATCTATGATGCCTGGAGCGGAGGATAGTCCTCACTTCTTCTTGAGCTTTGACCATCTGTTCTTGGGAAGAGGTGTGAACATTAATGCTGATGCTCCGTCTGGATCCGTAAATTTTCTGAAAAGTAGTGATAGGAATGCGGACATAATTATCTTGGCTCATGCCCAGAATTTTTCCTTTCTTGATGCCTAGACCGATTACACGAAAATTGTGGGGGCCTATCTTAATCCACTTTCCCAAAGGATCAATATGGGGAAAAAGCTTCTCAGCTACGTCAGCCCCGATGATACATACGTATCGAGAGCTGTTTTCATCTTCTCGTTGAATATGTCTTCCTCTTTCCAGTTCTTCTACAGTTCCTATCATATGATCAAGATAAGTGACACCTCTGATTTCTACATCTTTAAGATATTGGTTTCCGAATTTTACAGTTCTTGAGGTGCTGGTTGTAGCTCCAACCAGATCACATTCCTGGCATTGATTGCGAATAGCCTTCATATCATCCATAGTCAGGTTTTTTCTTTTAAGTTGTTCTCTAAATTCTTTAAGTGACCTGACTGTCATCGAGAATTTGCTGATTGAAAAATCATTGGCCCCAAAAAAGGCCATTTTGGTATAAACATAATTGTTTAAGCCCTGGATAATAGAGACGACAGCTATTATAGTCAGGACTCCGATAATTATTCCTAAAAGAGTCAGAAAGGTCCTCAGCTTGTTAGACCAGAGTGAGCTCATGGCCATGGCCACAGATTCACTAACATTAATTCTTGCCATTTTTCTTTTTAGTTTAAATTACCTCTTGAATTTGTATTATATATAATACGTGATAATGAAGGAAAGAGTTTTTAGAGATGGGAAGGATGCGTATTTCCAGCAAATTGTTAAGTTGATATATCCTTGACAACTTGATTGAGAGACAACAAAATGGATGCAGTAGAAATTAACTGAATAAGAGGAATGAGGATGATAGAGAACAAAAATCAGAAATTTCCAGGTTATTTATCAACTTGTTTTTATTTTGATAATCCAAGGCCCGAAAATACCCAGAAGACGCTGGAAATAGCAGCTAAAAGAGCTGAAGAGCTTGAAGTTCAAAATGTAATAGTGGCCTCTTCATCAGGGAAGACGGGATTAATGGCTGCCCGCTATTTCCCAGCCAGAAATTTAGTGATTGTTACCCATTCTACTGGATTTTTGAAGCCAGATTATCAAGAACTGAAAGCTGAGCTGAGAGAAAAAATAATAGAGGCTGGGGCTAAAGTTTTGACCTGTCAAAATGCTTTAGGTGGGGTTGGTCGAGCTGCCAGAAAAAAACTTCAAAATTTTTTTGACCTTAAAATTATGGATATATTGGCTAAACCCCGACTATTTTAAAGGTAAAGAGTAAACAGTAAACAGTGAGGAGTAAGGAGTGGGAATAAAGGAGTGTAGGGCCCGTTGTCCTCAGCGGGCCGTTTATAATAAATAGGGGAGGGTCTGCTGAGGACAGCAAACCGTTTAAATCGTAAAGCGAAAGAGGTAGCAAGTAAACAGTAAGGAGTAAATAAATGAGAAAAAAATTTTTAGGAGTGTTGATAATTCTTTTTATCCTGCTATTTATGTCCAAAGTTTATGCTCGGGGGGGGCTCTATTTTGGAGTTCAAGCAGGCTATTCAGCCCAGAAACCCAGTCTGAAAAACGTTAACTTTAACACTGACACCACTTTTCTGTATGGATTGCGAGCTGGTCTTAAAATCATGATGATAGCTGTGGAAATTAATTATTTTCAAGCTGCACATAATTTGGATGTGGCTGACTTGATAGCCCTAGATTGGGGAGGAAGGCAAGTCGATTATAATTTTATTGGCTTAAATTTTAAATATTTTTTCCCTTTTTTTCTCATCCATCCCTATCTTACCATGGGTTATGGTTATTATACGGCCAATATTCATGACATCGATAAAGACAGAGATGGAGGATATAATTTAGGACTTGGACTGGAATTGCATCTGGGTAGCAGGCTTTCTTTATTGGCCGAAGGCAAATATCACCATGTCAGCCTTGATATTGATCAGAGAAAATTTAAGATTGGAGATTTTACTATCAGTGGGGGTTTGAATATTTATTTTTAGCTTAAGATAGAGACCATGGGCAGATGTCTTGGCTGTGGCCGGGAAAGTCCTCTTATTTCAAAGGCTTTAGGTCTATGTCGGGATTGTATTCTGGAAGGCAGCCAGAAAATCCACTCTCGAATCATAAAAGCTCACCAGGAGTCCAGAGAGGCATTTAATCTGAGTCCCTTTCCTCCCCGAGATAAGGAAGGATTACCCTGTAATTATTGTTTTAACCAGTGCCAGATTGGCAGAGGAAAAGCTGGCTTCTGTGGTGTGAGGAAGAATCAGAATGGTCAAAAATTAAGACCTTTTTCTCAAGAAGCATACCTTGCCTGGTATTACGATCCTTTACCTACCAATTGTGTGGCCAGTTGGGTGTGCCCAGGAGGAACAGGAGCTGGCTATCCCGACTATTCTTATAGCCGGGGGCCAGAATATGGATTTAAAAATTTGGCAGTTTTTTATTATGGCTGCACTTTTAATTGTCTTTTTTGTCAGAATTGGCAACACAAACAATTTGGACACCAAATGAAAACGACTTCTGCTAAAGACCTGGTCCAGCATATTGATGAACGGACATCATGTGTATGTTATTTTGGGGGAGACCCTACTCCTCAGCTTCCCCATTCTATCTTTACGGCTCGTTTGGCTCTGTCCCAGAAAGGGAACAAGATATTGAGGTTCTGTTGGGAGACTAATGGAACAATGAACAGCCATTTGTTAGAAACGATTCTGGCTATTGCCTTGGAAAGTGGGGGATGTGTTAAATTCGATCTAAAAACATTCAATCCTCAGCTAAATATGGCCTTATGCGGGAGATCTAACGGGCAGACGTTGAAGAATTTTGAGCTGGCAGCTAATTGGTCATTTAAGAGAAAAGAGCCTCCCCTGGTTATAGCCAGTACTCTTCTTGTCCCAGGATATATAAACACAGAAGAGGTGGGACTTATTGCCAAATTCATAGCTTCTCTTAATCCTGAAATTCCCTATTCTCTTCTGGCCTTTTATCCTCATTTTTATTTTAAAGATTTGCCTTGTACATCGCGAATTCAGGCTGAAGAATCTCGACAAGTAGCTTTAGAGGCAGGCATAAAGAAAGTGAACATTGGCAATATCCATCTATTGACCTGAGGAAAATTAAGATGTTAATGAGATTGAATAAATTTCTAGCCCAAGCAGGTATTTCTTCCAGACGAGAGGCTGATAAGTTAATTGCTGAAGGAAGAGTTTCGGTTAACGGTCAGCAAGTGGAAAATTTGGGAGTAAAGATAGATCCCGAAAAGGATGTGGTTAAGGTAGATGGCCGAAAAGTTAGAAAAGAGGAAGGCCAGGTTTATATTATGCTTAACAAACCCCCAGGCTTTTTAGTTACACTTAAAGACAGCTTTGGGCGAGCGAATATTATGGATTTGTTACCTTCCTTTAAAAAGCGCTTCTTTCCTGTAGGGAGATTGGATTACCACAGCCAGGGATTGTTGCTCTTGACCAATGATGGTCAGCTTACTTTTCGCCTTACTCATCCTCGCTTTAAAATAAAAAAAGTATATTTAGTCAGAATTAAAGGAGAACTGAAGCCAGGTCAGATTTCTCGTTTAGAAAAGGGAATAATATTAGATGGACAGAAAACAGCTCCAGCCAGGATTAAAATTATAAATTCTACTGCTACTGGCTTAGGGCTGAGGATTGAAATCTACGAAGGAAGAAAGCGGGAGATAAGGAGAATGTTTGAAGCCATGGGGTGTAGGGTTGTTTATTTAAAACGAATAAAATTCGGGCCATTGGCCTTGGGAAGTCTTAAAAGGGGTCAATGGCGTTATTTAACTCCCAGAGAGATCTCTCTCCTAAAAAGGCTGACAAAAAGTGAGGTGTAGGCTCCGCTGTCCTCAACAGACCGTCAGATTATATTGCTGTAGGGCTTGCTGTCATCAGCGGGCCGTTTATCCGAGTCAATGAAAAAATCCTTTTTTTTAAAAATGATTGATATTCGTCAAGCAATAGTGTATACTTAAAACCAACGAAAATTAGAAAGAGTCGGATTTATTTTAATGTCTTCTTTCATTAGATAAAAATCTCTTTTGTTATTTTAAAATTAAAAAAGGAAATAAGGTGAATAAATTGAACATTCTTTTAATATATCCCCGTTATCCGAATACTTTTTGGAGTTTTACTTATGCTCTGAAATTTGTTTCTAAAAAAGCATCATTCCCGCCTCTTGGCCTGTTAACAGTAGCCTCTATGCTGCCCAAAGAATGGCCAAAAAAATTAGTAGACTTAAATGTTACTGCCTTGAATGAGTCCGATCTGGAATGGGCTGACTATGTTTTTATTAGTGCAATGATGGTTCAACAAAAGTCCGCTAGAGAAATAATAAAGCTCTGCCGGAAAAAGGGAGTCAAAACTGTGGCCGGTGGTCCCCTTTTTTCCACTCAATACCGAGAATTTGAAGATGTTGATTGCTTTGTTTTAAACGAAGCTGAGGCCTCGCTGCCTCCTTTTTTGGAGGATCTGAAAAAAGGTAATCTTCGCCGTCTTTATAAAGTTAAGAAGTGGCCCGACCTAAGAGAAACACCCGTTCCAAGTTGGGAACTAATTAATATGAGGAAATATGCTTCTATGAACATTCAGTACTCGAGAGGTTGCCCTTACAATTGTGAGTTCTGTGATATACCTTTTCTTAATGGACATCGGCCTCGGACAAAAGATAAAGAGCAAATAATTGAAGAGTTAGATTCTTTATATAAACATGGGTGGCGGGGAAGTGTCTTTTTTGTCGATGATAATTTTATTGGTAATAAGAAAAAATTAAAGAAAGAAATTCTTCCCTTCTTGATAAAATGGATGAAGCAGAAAAAATACCCCTTTTCGTTCTTTACCGAGGCCTCCATAAATCTTTATGATGATAAGGAATTAATTCAATTAATGGTCGAAGCTGGCTTTAATAAAGTATTCATCGGCATTGAAACGCCAAACGAAGACAGTCTTACTGAATGCAATAAGTTTCAGAACAAGAACCGTGATTTACTTTCCTGTGTCAAGAAAATTCAGGAATTTGGCCTTGAAGTTCAGGGAGGTTTTATTGTCGGTTTTGATAGCGATCCTCCTTCTATTTTTGAAAGACAGATCCGCTTTATCCAGAAAAGTGGAATTGTGACAGCCATGGTCGGCTTGCTTAATGCACCTCCTGGCTCCAGACTTTATTCTCGCTTAAAAAGAGAGAAAAGATTGATAAGTAATTCATCCGGTGATAATACAGATTATTCCATAAATTTTGTGCCCAAAATGAACCTTAAAACCCTTCTCAGCGGCTATAAATCTATCATGGATACTATTTATTCACCTCAACATTATTATCAGCGGGTAATGATTTTTCTTAGACAATACAAGCCTCGAATTTTTAAAAGAAAATTCAATCTTGATTTCAGCTATCTCGGGGCTTTTATAAAATCCATTGGCGTCTTAGGAATAAAAGGGAGGGAAAGACTTCATTACTGGAAACTTCTCAGCTGGACATTGTTCAGGCGGCCTCATCTTTTTCCCTTGGCGGTAAAGTTTGCCATTTATGGCTATCATTTTAGAAGAGTAATGAAAGTTTAGTGATCAGATCAAGAAGAAGGTTTAAACTTCTTTTTCCTTTTGTCTTTCTTTCTCAGTTTCTTTTTCAGCTGCGTAAGCTTTCCAGCTTTTAACTAGCCGCTGCAGTTCTTTATCTACCAAATAATTTACAGTGCCTTCTTCAAAAGTTCCATTTTCTTTTCTTTTCCCCGCTTTAACTCCAGTTAAGATTTCAATACCCTCGTCAATGGTTTTAATAGGATAGATATGAAATTTCCCTTTTTTAACTACTTCTACCACATCTTCTCTTAACATAAGATTCTGAACATTTTGGTGGGGAATAATTACACCCTGGCTGCCAGTTAGTCCTTTAGCCTTGCAGACATCGAAAAAGCCCTCGATTTTTTCGTTTACGCCTCCGATCGGCTGGATTTCACCTCTTTGGTTGAGAGAGCCGGTAACGGCGATATCTTGGCGCAGCGGCAATTTGGAGAGGCTGGAAAGAATGGCATAGACTTCAGTCGATGAAGCACTGTCTCCCTCTATTCCAGAGTAAGATTGTTCGAAAGCAATGCTAGCCGAGAGAGAGAAAGGCTTGTTCCAGGCGTATTTTCCTCTTAGGTAGCCTCCCAAGATAAGAACACCTTTGTTATGGGTGCGGCCGCTTAAGTCTGCTTCCCTTTCAATATTGATTACACCTGCTCGTCCTACTGCTGTCCGGGCTGTTATTCTGGTGGGTTTTCCGAAAGAAAATTCACCCATGGCGTAGACAGAAAGTCCGTTTACCTGACCGATAACCTTACCTTGGGTATCGATCATGATGGTTCCTTCTTCAATCATCTCTTGAATTTTATCTTCTATTAAGCTTACGCGTTCAAAGCGTTCTTTGATGGCTTTTTCCACGTGCTGGCGGTCCACTAATGACTGCTTATCTTTTTTTGCCCAATAGCAGGCCTCTCGAATTACATCAGCAATAATATGAAATCGGGTTGATAATTTCTTCTGCCTACCGGCCAGCCTAGTGCCATATTCAATAAGAGCTCCTATTCCCTCTTTATTAAAAGGAATCAATTTATCTGCATCTGTTATTTTTTTTATAAAGGAAGCATATTCTTCAATTGTTTTTTCAGTTTTTTGTGTTTCCGAATCGAATTCGGCTTTTACTTTAAATATCTTCTTGAAATCTTTATCTAAATAATAGAGAAGATTATAAACATGTTCATCTCCAATCATCACCACTTTAACATCGATATCTATAGGCTGGGGTTTAAGTCGACTGGACGAGATGAGATAAATGGTGCTAAAGTTTTGGATTTCGAGCTTACGGTTTCTTAAAGTTCGCTTCAGGGTGGGCCAGACACCTATTTCTACCAAAGCATCCAGAGCATTCATGACTAAATAGCCGCCGTTTGCCTTAAGCAAAGATCCGCCTTTGATTTTGGTGAAGTCACTTTGCCATATTCCAAATCTATTGAGAGTGGCTTCAATCGAGCCAAATAAATTGACATAATTGGGATTAGTTTCAATGACCACGGGTGCTCCTGTTACTCTTGAGTTATCGATAACCAGATTAACTCTGTATTCTAAGAAAGGATCAATAGGTAACTTTTCTTTCTGATCTTTTTTTTCTCCCTTGAAAAGGTCGATATTTTTGATGAGAGTTTGCTCTACATCTTGAAGATACTCTGGAATCTTTGGATAGTTATATTTTTCTCTAATTTCAGCCACAGCTCCGGTGATAATGGGAGTAATGGATTCAGCATCCCATTCTTTTAACATTTGCTTGGTTTTTTCCTCTGTTTCTTTTATTTTCTGAAAAATTTCTTCTAGTTTATCAGTTAATTCTTCATATTTATTTTTCAGCTCTTCCAGCTTTTCCTTAGGAAATTTTCCTTCTCTGACTAAGGCTTCCAGTTTAGCAAAAGGAGTGGGTTTGTTGTCGATTAAAGGCACAAGGTCGGGTTTGACAAAGAGCCCCATCTGGACTTGAATGACAGAAAATCCTTCTTTACCTACTTCTTCTTCAAACTTTTTTAATATTTCTTTTTGTTTATTCTGCTGGCTTTGAATAATACTATCTCTTTTTTCAAGATAGTATTTACTTTTCAAAAGCTCAGGTATGCTCTTTGATAGCATTTTAATCAAATGGTCCATGGCTTGGCGAAATAGTTTTCCTTTGCCGGCTGGCATCTTAATCAACATAGGTTCATCAGGAGCCTTGAAGTTATTGACGTAAAGAATATCATCAGGTGCTTTTTCTCCTTTTTCTAATTTTTCCAAAAGCTGTTTGATAGTGGTTGTCCTGCCCGTACCAACTATGCCTGTGACAAAAATATTGTAGCCAAGGCTTTCTATTTCTAAACCAGTTTGGATGGCTCTTAAGGCTCTTTCCTGGCCAATTATTTCTTCAGAAGTTTTGCACTGAGCGCTGGTTTCAAAAGGAATTTTTAGGGGATCAAGTCTCCAACGGAGTTTCTCTGGAGGCAGCTCTTTAAAGTTTGTAGCAACTTTCATTTTGTCCTCCTTTATTTTGGCTACTGCCTAGTCTATTTTATCATCATTAAAACTTTTGTCCTAAGTTTTTATCACAAAATATAACCTCCAGCAACTTTATATTGGTGTAGGGCCTGCTGTCCTCAGCAGGCAGTTAGCCTTTAAAGCGTGAAACGTGAAAGGAAGAGTCTCTATTTCCGTGATATCCAATAATTAAAGAAGTTATTTATGGCTCCTTACAGGAATCGCGGAAATAGAGATGCTTTTATGATGATTTGATGCAATTTGAAATGGGGATGCTTTCGTTCTTTAATTTAATGATGCAAAATTAAATTTTATCTGATAAAATATGAAAAACTTAGGAGGAAAATAGATTGGATGATATCCAAGTTAAAGAAGTTAAATCAAAAAAGGAATTCAAAAAATTTTTATTATTCCCTTGGCAGATCTATAAAGATGATCCTAATTGGATTCCTCCTCTTCTGGCCGATATGAAGGAAAAACTTGATAAAAAGAAGAATCCATTCTTTGAACATGCTGAAGTTGAACTTTTTATGGCTTACAAAAACGATCAAATAGGGGGTAGAATAGCGGCCATTATTGATGAGAATCATAATGAAATGCATAATGAGAAAGTTGTTTTCTTTGGCCTTTATGAAAGTATAAATGATGTAGAAATAGCGGCTTCTCTTCTAAATATAGTAGCAGAATGGGGTAAAAAAAGGGGAATGGAAATTTTAAGGGGTCCTATGAATCTATCTATGAATGATGAATGTGCTTTCCTGCTGGAGGGATTCGATTCTCCACCTGTAGTTATGATGGCTTATAATCCTCCTTATTATTTGGAGCTAATGGAAAAATGTGGTTTAGTCAAGGCTAAAGACTTATATGCTTTTTATATGACAAAAGATCATGACACGGCCGCCAAGGTGCGAAAGATTGTAGAGAGAGTAAGAAAAGAAACAAAGGTTAAGCTAAGAACTGTGGATATGAAAAATTTGGCTGAAGAAGTGAAAAAAATAAAATTCATTTATAATAATGCCTGGGAGAAGAATTGGGGTTTTGTTCCCTGGACTGAGAGCGAGATGGATTTTATGGTTAAGAAACTTAAACAATTTGCAGACCCGCGCCTGGTTATATTTGCCGAGCACAACGGTAAGCCCATTGGTTTTGCCTTTGGCTTTCCCAATTATAATGAAGTAATAAAACGCATGAACGGACGGCTTACTCCCTTAAGTATCCTTAAATTCTTGATGTATCGACGGAAAATAAAAGGGATGAGAGCGATTGTTTTTGGCGTTCTCAGAGAATATAGACTAGCAGGAATTAGCTATTTGCTTTATTCAGAACTTGAAAAAAATGCTTTAAAAGCTGGCTATGAGTGGAGCGAAACCTCCTGGCAGTTAGAAGACAACGATGCTATTAATCGTTTTGTTGAGTCTCTTGGAGGCAAAGTATATAAAAAATATAGAATATTTGAGAAAAAAATAGTTTAACATTTTTTATTATTCCTTATTTTAAAGAGGTGATTGAATGAGTTACCAGAATTTAATTGTCAAGAAAGAGGAGGGCTTGGGTTGGATTTTTGTTAATCGCCCTCAAAGATTGAATGCTTTGAATAAAGAGACTATTAAGGAATTAAAGGAGGCTTTCCTATCTTATCAAAATGATCCTGAGCTCCGAGTTGTAATCTTAACCGGATCGGGAGAAAAAGCCTTTGTAGCTGGAGCTGACATTGAGGAGCTTTCCCATCTTGATTTAGTCTCTGGCAAAGAATATGCCTTAGCTGGTCAAGATTTAACAAAGTACATAGAAAATTTCCCTAAACCAGTCATAGCTGCTATTAATGGTTATGCACTGGGTGGGGGTACAGAGTTAGCTCTTGCTTGTCATTTGCGCCTTGCCTCCGAAAAAGCCAAGATGGGTCAACCTGAGGTCAAATTAGGCCTTATTCCAGGATTTGGAGGAACCCAGCGGCTGTCAAGACTGGTAGGGAAAGGCAGGTCCCTGGAGCTTATTCTCACTGGCAGAATTATTGGGGCTGAAGAAGCTTTAAAGATTGGCTTGGTCAACAAGGTTGTCGCCTCCCAAGATCTTTTGCCGGCTTGTAAAGCTCTGGCGAAAGAAATTGCAGCCAATGCTCCTTTGGCTCTTCAATATGCTATTAAGGCTATCAATAAGGGATTAGATGGAACTCTTGAAGAAGGCCTTCTGGTGGAGGCAGAACTTTTTGGCGAAGCCTGTGCTACTGCAGACAGCGAAGAAGGGACAAAAGCTTTTTTAGCCAAAAGACAAGCTAATTTTCAAGGTAAATAAAGGAGAAAACATGAAAATTTATCAAGGAAAACTGCAGGCTAAAGGTTTAAAGATTGGCCTTATAGTCAGCCGCTTCAACCAGTTTATTTCTGATAGACTTTTGGAAGGTGCCCTTGATGCTCTTCAGAAATTAGGGGCAGAAGATAAAGACTTATCTATTTATAAAGTCCCCGGTTCTTTTGAGGTACCCCTTATGGCCAAAAAACTGGCTCAGATGGGAAAAGTAGAGGGGATTATTTGCCTGGGAACGCTGATAAGAGGCGATACCCCTCATTTTGATTTTTTAAGTGCTGAGGTTACTAAAGGATTAGCTCAGATTAGTATGGAGGAAGGCATTCCTGTAGCTTTTGGTATCTTAACTGTGGAAAATATTGAACAGGGAATTGAAAGGGCTGGAACCAAGGCGGGTAATAAGGGTTATGAGGCAGCTTTATCTTTGGTTGAAACTATTAATTTAATTAGAGAAACTGGGCTTGTTTAAGGTTAGAATGATTAATGGGCAAAAGGAGAAAAGCTAGAGAAGCTACCCTGCAAATTCTTTTTCAATTAGATTTTAACAACTCTGAGCCTGGCCAGACAATCAATCATTATTGGCAGGAGAGAAAGGCTCTGCCTGAAATTAGAAAATATAGCCAATGGCTGGTTGAAGGTATTATCTCCAACCAAAAAGAAATTGATAGAATAATTCAATCTTTTTCTGAACACTGGCGTCTATCCAGGATGGCTGTGGTTGATAGAAATATTTTGAGGATGGCCGTTTTTGAACTCCTTTATGAGGAAAATGTAGCTCCAGCTATTATCATTAATGAAGCCATCGAGATTGCTAAGAAATATAGTGGTCAGGAAGCAGCTGTTTTTATCAATGGAATTTTAGATGCAATCAGCAAAAAATTGGATTCAGTTAAAATAAACATTAGAGGAAAGAAAGAATGAATAATAAGAAGGAATTAGAAAAAAATATAATGAAACCTTCTGACTCAGAAGTAGCCAGAATGAGCGATCAGGAAGCAGCCCGTTTGGTCAAGATGGCCAAGCTGCGTCAACAAGGAGTTGAACTTTTTCCCCATCGAGTAAAAAAAACCCATTCAATTCCTGAGCTTGTCTCAGGATATTCTTCCTTATCCGGAGATGAGTTAGAGAGGGAAAAAATAAAGGTAGCTGTGCCTGGCAGAATTATGTCTATCCGCCGTATGGGTCGAGCTACTTTTTTTCACATGGCTGACTGCCAAGCTAAGATTCAGGTGTATTTAAGGGAAGATAAAGTTGGGAAGAAAAATTACCAGATTTTTTCTCTAATAGATATCGGAGATATCTTATCAGTTGAAGGATTTCTTTTCAAAACAAAAACAGGAGAATTGACTGTTTTAGCTCAATCGTTTACTTTTTTGGCCAAGTGCCTTCATCCTCTCCCTGAGAAGTGGCACGGCTTACAGGATGTGGAGCTCCGTTTCCGAAAAAGATATTTAGACCTTATTGTTAACCCCAAAAGTGCTCAGATTTTTAGATTAAGAAGTGCCCTTATTACTCACCTCCGAAAATATTTTGATCAAAGAGGCTACCTAGAAGTTGAAACACCGATGATGCAGGCTATTCCTGGCGGAGCTTTAGCCAGACCTTTCAAAACCTATCACAATGCTTTGGGAATTGATCTTTATCTGAGAATAGCTCCCGAATTATATCTTAAGAGATTGATTGTAGGAGGCTTTGAAAAAGTTTATGAAATAAATCGTAATTTTCGAAACGAAGGTATTTCCTCCGAACATAATCCTGAATTCACCATGCTCGAATTCTATCAAGCCTATAGCGATTACAATGATATGATGGAAATGACAGAGGAACTTATTAATTACTTAGCTCAATCAATCCTCGGCTCTGATGAAATCATTTTCGGAGAGGATAAAATATCTTTAAAGAGACCGTGGAAAAGGATCAAATTTAAGGAAGCCTTAGTTTATTATAGCGGCCTTGCTCCCAGTCGATTTGAAAATGAAGCTGAGGTTATAGAATTGGCTTCTACTTTGACCCCAGAAAAAAAGCTCCTTTCTTATGGCAAGGCTCTTGATATAATTTTTGATAAATATGTAAAAGAAAATCTTATTCAACCAACTTTTATTACCAATCCCCCTAAAGAAGTCTCTCCTTTAGCCAAGGCTTCTCCTGATAACCCAGAAGAAGCAGAACGCTTTGAACTTATCATGGCTGGCATGGAAATTGCCAATGCTTTCAGTGAGTTAACTGATCCAGCCGACCAGAAAAGACGGTTTGAACAGCAAGCTGAGGAGAGGAAAAAAGGAAGTGAGGAAGCTCACTGGATAGATAGGGATTATATTCAGGCCTTAGAATATGGTCTTCCGCCCACAGGGGGGGAAGGAATAGGCATCGATCGACTGGTAATGATTTTTGCCAACCAGAAATCAATAAGAGAAGTAATCCTCTTTCCTCTCTTACGTCCCAAACAGTAAAAAGTAAAAAGTGAAAAGTAAAGAGTAAAGGGTAAACAGTAAATAGTAAACTGTAAGAATTGAGGAGTAAGAAGCGAAATGTGAGGAGCAAAGCTTAGAGGCTCAAGTGTGAAACATAAAACTTCTTGCTATTTATATCTTACGATTTGCGTTTTATGTTTTGCAGTTCACGTTTTTTCGTCTTGACTCCTTCATCTTTACTGTTTAATCTTTACGGTAGCTATGAACTATGAATTATTTATTGCCAAGCGCTATTTAACGGCCAAAAGAAAACAGGCGTTTATTTCCCTTATTACATTTATTTCGGCCTTGGGCATAACCATCGGGGTTATGGCTCTCATTATTGCTATTGCCCTTATTACCGGCTTTCAAGGTGATGTTCAAAATAAAATACTATCTTCCACTGCTCACATTATGGTTTCAGACTTAAGTGGCCAAGGACTGACAAATTATGATCATCTTATAAGCAAGATTAAGGGTATAAAAGGAATAATTTCGGTTTCTCCAGTGGTTTATGATACTGTCCTTTTAAAAGGGCCTTATAAAGCCTCAGGAGCCATGCTCAAAGGATTGGATTTTAATCTTGAGAAAAAATATTCTCCCTGGCTTCAAACACTGGAAAGGGGAAGTCTTCCTCCTTCAGATAGAAGAGGAGGTATTCTCCTCGGCAAAGAGATTGCTCTTAATATTGGAGCAACTGTTGGCGATGAAGTTGATGTTTTGACGGCAGTTTCACGTCTTTCGCCTCTTGGTCTCATTCCTAAGAGTAAACGATTCAGAGTAACTGGGATTTTCAACACTGGCTTATATGAATTTGACTCTTCTTCAGCTTTAATTCCTCTTGAATCTGCCCAAAGATTTTTTGGCTTAAAGAATAGGGTTAGTATGCTTCAGATAAAAATAGAAGATATTTTCCAGGCACCTAAGATTGCTGCCAGGATTAAGCAAATTGTGCCCCCTGTAGCCTATGTCATGACTTGGATGGAACTGAATAAATCCCTCTTTTCTGCTTTAAAATTGGAAAAAAATGTAATGTTTTTGACTATTGCTCTGATTGTCTTTGTCGCTGCTTTAAATATTATTGCTACTCTTATCCTGATGGTTATGGAAAAGACAAGGGATATTGGTATTCTGATGGCTATGGGGGTTACTTCACGCAATATAAGAAAAATATTTTTTCTCCAGGGCGCAATGATTGGAGTCATCGGGACTGCAGCTGGAGTCGTTTTTGGCTTGGCTTGGTGCTGGCTGGCCAATACCTTTCAGCTAATTAAGGTTCCAGTTGATATCTATCAGATATCTTATGTGCCTTTCCATATTAGATTCGTTGATTTGTTGCTGATTATCGGCGTCACTCTTTTAATCAGCTTGCTTTCGACCCTCTTTCCTTCTCATCGGGCTTCGAAAGTAAATCCAGTTATAGCTTTAAAATATGAATAAAATTCTTAAGGTCGAGAATTTAGCAAAAGAATATCATTTACCTCAAGGCGTTCTTCGTGTTTTTCAAGGTATTAGTTTTGAGCTTCAGAAAGGAGATTTAGTAGCCATCATGGGAGTTTCAGGTGTGGGCAAAACCACTCTTCTTAATTTGTTAGGCCTCCTCGATGAACCAACTGCAGGCAAGATATTTCTGGATGGTGAAGATATACTTTCTAAGAACGACCAGGCAAAAGCTGAGATAAGAAATAAAAAAATAGGTTTTGTCTTTCAGTTTTATCATCTTCTGCCTGAATTTACAGCTTTAGAAAATGTAAGCTTTCCCTTATTGATCAAAGGAGTCGAAAAGAAAGATGCTCTGGCAAGGGCCTTTCTCCTTCTTAAAGAGGTATCGTTGGAAGAGAAAGCTGACCTCAGGCCTAATCTCCTCTCTGGAGGAGAACAACAGCGAGTAGCCATCGCTAGGGCTTTAGTTAATGAACCTAAGCTTCTATTAGCCGATGAACCCACTGGGAATTTAGACTGGAAAACAGGCAGGAAGATTTTGGAGCTTATCCGTGATTTGCATCAGAGGAAAGGCCTTTCTTCTATAATAGTTACCCATAATGAGAAAGTGGCTCAGTTTTGTCATCAGATTTATCTTATGGAAGAGGGGAACTTGAAACTTTTAAGCTCTGAGGAAAGTTATTAATAATACCTAAAGACGAACCGAGGCAGTTTTCTTCCTCTGGAGAATCTTCACTCACCATGAATACAGAAATGCGTTCCTTCCTTTTGAAAAAATAGGGTCGTTATGGTATAAGAGAAATGACAATGAAAAGATTGATTTTAGGTATTTTTTTAATAACTATTTCTCTTTCTCTTTTCGGGCAGGAGATTGTCGAAAAAATTGAGATAATCGGAAATGAGAGAGTAACCAAGGAAACAATTCTTTACTACCTTTCTTCCAGAGAAGGTGATTATTATAACGAAGATTTATTAAGAAGAGATTTTAGAGTGCTCTGGTCAACTGGCTTTTTTTCTAATATTAAAATAGAAAGGGAAGAAGGGACGAAGGGTAAAATTGTCAAAATAATTGTTGAAGAAAATCCAGTTGTAAAGAATATTATTTACAAGACAGGAAAAAAGCTTAAAGAGGACGATATTGTCACTAAATTGAAGGAGAAAGACGAGTACATCTTACCTTATTCTTATTATAATCCTTACAAAATTCAGAAAATAAAGAAAACAATTGAAGAACTATTGCAAGAAAAAGGCCTCCAGGCAGGGGAAGTTAAGGTTGATGTTAACAAGACAGGTAAAAATGAGCTTGAAGTTGTCTTTAACATTAAGGAAGGACCTAAAATTAAAGTAGGTGAAGTTGTTTTTGAAGGCAAACCAAAACTCCCTCAAAGTATTCTTAGGGAAGCTATGAAGGAAAACAAAAAATATGGTCTGATCTCCTGGATTACAGGTAAAGATGTTTTTAAAAAGAATAAGCTTAAAGAAGATTTGGCCAGTATCAGAAGTAAACTCCAGGAGCACGGCTATATGGAAGCTGTTATTGGTGAACCTCGAATTGAGGATATAACCAGAAGAACAATTTTCCTAAAAAAAGAAAAAATGAAAAAGATTATAATTCCAGTTGATGCTGGCTATCGTTATTTTGTCGGTGAGGTCAAGATAGAAGGGAACAAAATAATTGCTACTAAGTATTTACGCAAGCTTATCAAGTTGAAAAAAGGACAAATCTACAGCACTAAAGTTAGAGAGAAGAGTAGTGAAGACATAGGAGAAATTTATCGAAATGCCGGTTATCTTTATGCTCAAATAATGCCAGTCGAGAATCTTGACCCTAAACATAAAAGGGTTAATGTCACTTTCCAGATATACGAAGGAGAAGTTGCTTACCTGCATCGCTTGGAGATCAGGGGAAATACTTACACCAAAGATAAAGTTATAAGACGAGAGATTCTTCTTAGAGAAGGAGACAGATTCAGCTTAGCTCTGTTTAAAGATAGTATCCTGAGGATGAAACAGTTAGGATTAGTGGAACTAGAGAAAGAGCCAGATATAAAACCCAATCCCAAGGATCCCACCCAAATTGATGTTACTCTCAATGTTAAAGAGCTGCAGCGGAATAACATTCAGTTCTCAGCTGGCTATAGTGGCTATTATGGAACATTCATTTCAGCCAGTTATTCAACAGTTAATTTTTTAGGGGCTGGGGAAAATCTGCAAATTATGTTTCAGTACGGAAAAAGAATAAAAAATTATGTTTTCGGTTTTACCGAACCTTATTTTCTTGACTATCCTGTGACCTTAGGTTTCAATGTCTATAATAGATATATGATTTATCCTTATCTTTTTGATAGAAAAGATAAAGGCATCGACCTTACAGTTGGGGCCAGACTTAGAGGCTACTGGCGGGCCAGCTTAACTTATACCTATCAATATATAAACATCAATACACCTCAACAATCTGAGGATGGATATCATGGTTATAATCCTTTCTACTATTCGATGTGGATGGGAAATTATAAGGTTAGCAGCTTGTTTCCAGTTGTTTATCGCTCTACTGTCGATAGTCCTTTAACTCCAACTCGAGGAACTTTGTATTCAGTTTCTTGTAAGTTTGCTGGTTCTTTTCTTGGCGGTGATATCAGTCTCATCAAGCCTCGCTTTGAATGGACGTTTTTTCATCCTCTTATTAAAAATCATGTAGTCGGATTCCATGCTGAATATCAATTTATTAAAACATTGAAGGGTTCAGACGTTCCTATCTGGGAAAGATTCTATTTGGGAGGAGAACGCTCAATTAGAGGCTATCAGATTTATAGTATTGGCCCTCGGAGTGAATATGGAAGCAACATAGGTGGTGAAAAATCTATTGTGTTCAACGCTGAATATATAATTCCCATAGGAGGTCCCCTTTACGCTATCTTATTTTATGATATAGGTAATTCTTTTCTGGCTGAGCAGAAACTCGATTTTAAGAAACTCTATTCCTCTAAAGGATTGGAAATGAGGATATTTGTCCCTGCTCTACGTGTCCCTTTTAGACTGATTTTTTCTTATAATTCTCCTAAAATATACCCGGGTGATTCTAATTTCGCTTTTCGTTTTGCGATTGGAACCACTTTTTAGTTTAAATTACACGATTTCGAAATAAATTAAGGAGGCCTAAGATGACCAAAAGAAGCAGTTGCTTAATACTTACTGTTATCCTTTTTTCTGCAGGGTTGTTTTCTTTAAGCTACGCTCAGGAGCCATTTAAGATTGGAGTGGTCAATTCTCAACAGGTATTGCAGCAATCTGTAGAGGGGAAAAAAGCTATCTCCCAGCTTGAAACAAAAAGGAAGAGCAACCAAGACAAATTAGCCAAACTTGATGATGAAATTCGTCAACTGCAAACTAAACTTAATACGCAGCGGTTGACCTTAACTAATGAAGCTCTCCTTCAAATCAGCTCAGATTTGGATAAAAAGCAGACAGAAAGAAAACGTTTTGCCGAAGACTCAGTTAAAGAGCTGCAGGATCTTCAGATGAGGCTTTTTAACAAAGTCCAAAGTGAGCTGCTGCCCATCATTGAGCAAATCGGAAAAGAAAAAAAGCTGGATATTATTTTTGATTTAGCTAATAGTGGAGCTATTTACTTCAATCCTGCTGTCGATCTCACTCAGGAAGTAATTAAAAGATACGATGCCTCAAAATCGAAAACAAAGTAAAGGATTATTGAATATCCAAGAAGTCCTAAAGATTCTTCCTCATCGCTATCCTTTTTTGTTGGTAGATAGAGTCTTGGATATAAAAAAAGGCCGCTCAATTACGGCCATAAAAAATGTTACCTATAATGAGCCTTTTTTCCAGGGTCATTTTCCCCGGCTAAAAGTAATGCCTGGGGTCTTAGTAATTGAAGCTCTGGCTCAGGCTGGGGGCATTCTTCTTTTTCATTCAGTCTCTAACCCCGAAACAAAGATGGTTTTTCTGAGTAAAGTGGACAAAGCAAAATTTAGGAAGACAATTATTCCTGGAGATCAGCTCATTTTAAAAGTAGAGCTTTTGAAACTCAAAAACAAGATATGTCAAATAAAAGCCGAAGCTCTGGTTGAAGGAGAAGTTGTTGCTGAAGCTGAGATAATGGCTTCTGTTTTAGAGCTTGAGGAACTGAATGAATGAAGAAGAAATTTTTATTCACTCTACAGCCATTGTTCATCCTAAAGCTCAGCTGGATAAAGGAGTAATCGTTGGTCCTTTCTCCTGTGTTGGGGAAAAAGTAAAAATAGGGAAAAATACTCGCCTCGAAGCTCATGTCTTCATCAGCGGCTTGACAGAAATCGGTCAAGACTGCTCCTTCTTTCCCTTTTCCTCTATTGGGACTGAACCCCAGGATGTAACATATAAAGGAGAGGAGACAATAGTAAAAATAGGTGACCGCAATGTTTTCAGGGAGTTTGTAACTATTAACAGAGGAACGATAAAAGGCGGAGGCCAGACAATAATTGGTAACGATAATTATTTTATGGCCTATTCTCATATAGCTCATGATTGTAAGGTTGGCAACCAGACGATATTTTTACATGGAGCTACCTTAGGTGGCCATGTTCTGGTCGATGATTTGGCCACAGTTGGCGCTTTGAGCGGTGTTCATCAGTTCTGCCGCATAGGAAAATATGCCTATATTGGAGGTTCTTCGGTCATCACCCAAGATGTTCTTCCTTTTTCTCGGGTAGCCGGAGCTCGGCCGCCCTTTGTCCTCGGGCTTAATGCTGTCGGACTGCGGCGGCAAGGATTTTCCAGGGAAAGAATAAAAAATCTCAAGGAAATGTTTAAAATCATATTCTATTCTGAGTTGAATACCAGCCAAGCTTTAGAAAAGATGAAAGAAAATTTCAAACCTGGAGAAGATAGGGACGAAATAATTAATTTTATCAACTCTTCAAAACGGGGAATTATTAAGAAAACAGGATAAGAATGGAAAATAAATTAGGAATAATAGCTGGATCCGGTGAGTTTCCGAGGTTGGTTGTCGAGGAGGCGAAGAAGCTTGGGTATAAATGTGCTGTGGCCGCTATTGAGGGCGAAGCTGAGGCCAGCATTCTGGAAGAAGTGGACCTTCGATGGTTCGGAATAGAAGATATCCAAAATATTATTTCCTTTTTTAATGCTTTAGGCGTTAGCGAAGCTGTTTTGGCCGGGAAGATAGATCATCGAATAATATATAATTTTGATGATTTTTCTTTAGCCTCTTTCCCTTTTCTTGATAAAAATAAGCCAAGAAGTCCCACCGCTCTTTTAAAAGCTATTATTGATTATTTAGAGCAGAAAGGCATCAAGATTAAAAGTCCCTTTTTTCTTCTTTCTTCTTTGGTTTGTAAGGAAGGAATCTTAACAGTAACCAAACCTTCTCCTTTGATAGAAGAGGATGTTGCTTTTGGCTGGAAAATGGCCAAAAAGATAGCAGATTGGGATATAGGCCAAACACTTGTGGTCAAAGATAAGGCGGTAGTGGCTGTGGAGGGAATGGAAGGAACTGATAGGACTATAAAAAGAGCTGGCCTGTTAGCGGGGCCAGGCACAGTCGTTGTTAAAGCAGCCCGAACTCGACAGGATGCAAGAGTAGATTTGCCTGCGGTTGGGCTGAAGACTTTGGAAGTTATGGTCGAGGTTGGAAGTCGAGCCCTTTGTTTTGAAGCTGAGATTATGCCTTTTTTTCAGAAAGAAGCAGCTATTAAACTGGCAGATGTAAATCATATTTCAATCATTGCCAAGAAATAATAAGAAGGTGATTTTCGATGGATAAAATAAAAGTAGGAATAATTGGAGTTGGATATTTAGGCATGCAACATGCCAGAATTTTATCCTATTTGGAAGAGGCTGAGCTCAGAGGAGTGGCCGATATTAATTTTCAAAAAGCCATGCAGATTGGCAACCGCCACGGAGTCCAATATTATCAGAATTATGAAAATATGCTGGATGAGATTGAGGCGGCTATTGTGGCCACACCCACTTCAGAGCATTTTTCAATCTCAATGAAGCTCTTAGAAGCAGGCAAATCAGTTTTGGTGGAGAAACCCATTACTGAGAGTGTTGCCCAGGGAGAAAAGTTGGTAGAGATGGCTAAGAAAAAAGGTGCTATTCTCCAAGTTGGACACTTAGAAAGATTTAATCCGGCTGTGGAATCCATTGAAAATATGATAACAGAGCCTAAATTTATTGAAGTTCAAAGGTTAGGTTCTTTTTCAGCCCGCTCTTTGGATATAGATGTTGTCCTTGATCTTATGATCCATGATCTTGATATTATTTTGGCTCTTATCAAAGATGAGGTCAATGTTATCCGATCTTCCGGGATTCATGTCCTCTCCGAAAAGATTGACATTGCCAGTGCCCGCTTGGAATTTAAATCAGGATGCATCGCTACTCTTACAGCCAGCCGAGTTCACCAGGGAAAAGTGAGAAAATTGCGGATCTTTGAACCTACCTCCTATTATTCCATTGATTACATTGACCAGGAAGTGAAGATTTTTCCTTTAAATGGCTGTCAAACTGACATTAAGACTTTAAGAATAAATAAAGAAGAGCCTTTGAAAAAAGAGCTCAAGAACTTTTTTAAGTGCATCAGAAAAGGAAAAACAGATAAAGTCAGTGGCGAGGAAGGACTGAGGGCCTTAAGGCTTGCTTATAACGTCCTGGAAGAAATCGAGATGTAACTTGCCTTGATTAAGGGATTTTTATTATTTTTTCCGGTTTGTGTTTTGTCCGCTATAAAATTTAGACGGCCCGCTGGGGACAGCAAACCCTACATTTATTTAATGTTTTACCCTTTGAAGTTTACATTTTATAGCTGAGGCTAGGCGATTTCTTTAATTTATTCACTCATTTTGAAGAGGTCGTCTTCGAGGCTAGAATTGAAGGTTACTTCAGTAATTGACATTTTCATAAATTCTTCTCCGTCCTGGTAAATAGTTAGAGTATAGGGAACCATCATGCCCTCAACTTTTTTATAATCAGAAAAATAGGTCTCACCTTCTACTTCTACGCCCATTTGATTGGTAGTAGTTCCCTTGGTTTTATAAGTAAGATAAGTTTGGGGGTCAATGTAGAGGGTAGCTTGGAATCCATCAGAAAAAGTTTGCTCTATGACTAGATAATCTTTCCCTTCTATTTTTTCTTTGCCTTTATACGTATAAGTAATGCCATACTTCTCCGGATGGATGAGCGAATCATTGCCCAGAGCCTGCCTTTTCATGTCTTCCGCTTGTTTTTCTGGCATTTCTTCTGAACTTCCAGTTTGAGGATTGATCCACCAGGCAGTTTCTCCATCGAAGGCTTGAGTTATGACCATGCCCATAACTTCAATATCCATTCGCATTTTGTTAGGTTCTTTTTGGTACATTGTCAAGGAACCATTCATCCCGAACTGAATCATTTCGATAGTTCCGCTAACGGTTGTATCTTTAATTCCTTCCAGGAGCTTACGGCCTCCTTGGGCTTCAATCATTTTCTCCAGAATGTCTGAAGCTTTTTGACAGAAACCAGGAACTGTCAGAAGAGACATAAAAAATAAAGATAAAAAAGAAAGAGTTAGGATTTTTTTCATAAATTTTTCCTCCCTAAAATTTTATTTTTCATTTTTTGGCTTTGGTCGCCCTGCATCTAAATTATCATAATTTAAGAAAGCATTAAAGAGTAGAAAGAAACTTCCTTTAGTTTCAAAACGCCACATTGGATTGATGGCAAAGAAGATAATGTGGCCTTTTCCCAGAGGCACATCGACGACAGCAGCTCTATTTTGGAGTTCTTCTCCTCCAGCCAATAAACCACTTATCAATAGTTTCTCTTGTCGATCAAAGCGGAGGACAACTCTGATTTTAGCCAAATCAGGAGGCATAAATAGTTTTAACATTTCTCGGTATTCAGCCGGAATGCCGGTGCCTGCACCTTTTATTTTAGGAGGTTTGTAAGGTCTGCCTTGAATGACATCAGGGTCTTTGAGGCTTCCCCGGCCACTAGCTCTTCCTTTTGAATCACCAGAGATGAGCGCTTCTATATCAATTCCTCCTGTGGCTGCTTTTATGCCTGTTTCTAAAAGGGGAGCTCCATTGAAATGTACCCCTAATTCTGGTCCGTATCCATAAGTAATAGGGCTGGTTCGGTCAGAGATCCTGGCCCGTAAGATGGCTCCGGCTGTTTTGAGTTTTTTTGGTTTAACCACAGCTACACTTTCAACTAATCCATAATCTATGGGTAAGCTGACATTACTGGTGATGGGAATAAAAAGTCCCCCTTTTTTTATAAACTGCTGCAGATGAAGAATTCCTTGAAGTTCAATCCCTCCTCGGATGTCATCTGTTGAATCTGGTCCTCCTAAATTGGGATATTTATCAGATTTTTTCCAGGGGAGAGGTGAGTCGCCACTAATACCATTAACTATCCTTTGAGCTTTTCCAAACATCACCGGTGGAAAAAGAATCACATCATACTTGCTTTTTAAATCTTCTGTATCTCTAATATCTTGGAGTGAGATATAAGAATAAGGAATGTCCAGTTTCTCAAAAGCCAATCTGTACCATCCTTCATTTTGGGTAGAAAGCCAGGTATGGAGGATAGCAATTCGCGGAACTGCTAGGTTATGGCTTTTTACCTTAGGTATTGATTTTAATCCATAGGCAACAAGGCCTATTTCTTCTACTGCCTTTTTTAAATGGTCTACTGTTTGGGGAGGATTGCTTTGGAGTGGAATGATAAAAGATCCTGCCCTAAATTTTTTCTCAGCCGCTTTGAAACTGGTTTCAGCCGCTAGCATCTTTATGTCTTTTAATTGATAGCGAAATTTAAATAATGGATTTTGGGTTGTGTGGTTAATAACAAAGCAGATGGCGTTTTTCTCCCTTATCACTTTTCCTTTAATTTTGACGTCCTGAGTCACAAGAGTCATGGGCACATCAAGTATTTTTTGATTCATAATACGAACTGTTTTGATATTGAAGAGAGGACCCAGAGTCCAACCCGTATCATCATAAGGACGGGGATCATTAGGATTGTAATATTGGGTATCGAGTAGCATGTCGGCGCAGCGGCTGTAAGGCTGATCTAGGCGAATTATATAGCTTCCGCTGGGGTATTTCTCTTTGTTAATGGTAAAATCTTTGGTTGCTTGACAAACTTCCACTCCATGCTTGCGCAGGAGATTGACAAGGTCAGCCACAGCCAGAAACTTTCCTTCTTCTTTAGGGATTATCCAAGCTGCTGGGCCTTCAGTAGTGGCTTTAGCTACGGATCGTTTGCTTTTTAGATAAAATTCTTTGAGAAACTTAATTTGATTGTCAGCTACATGCTTGAGGGCAAAAAGAAGAGCACTCTGCTGGAGATTAACGTTATTGCGGAAAGACCATTTAACAGCTTTAAGAGGAGGGTTAGGTCGGTACCAAGCTCTTTTTGATTGTGCCCCGACTGTGCGAACCAAAGTATCAGCTCCAGTCCCTCCAAAGGTTTCATAAAATCGGCCCACCGAGTTGTGAAGCATAGCCGCGTATATGCTATAACTGGGTGCCCAGCCATCAAAAAAGCCGTGAGTCCAGACTCCTGGTACTCCTCGTTTGGTCATTTCTGATATTTCTGCATAAGCCAATTCCTGCCACTCGTTGATAGTAATTGGATCGAGCCAAGCATTATAAGGACCAGTCCCTGTTGAGGTATAAAGAAAGGGGACAGATTCATGAAGGTCATGCATGACTGTGGGGTGCCATTCAAAATATGTTTTTAATATATTTTCAGAAAGCTTTAAGGCCAACCCTATGGCATCTCGATTATTATCGTGACCAACATAGTTTCCCCAATAAACAAGAGGCAGAGTTTTTTTGTCTTTATGCTCTTTTTTATAGAGGTAGGTATCTACATATCTATCTCGGCCGTCTACCTCTAAAACTGGAGTGATAAGGATGATCATATTATGGCGGATTGTCTGAAAAAAATCGCTATCATCTACAGCCAGACGATAAACAAGTTCCATCAGCATTTCAGGAGAGCCACATTCAGGCGAATGCATAGCCCCTGTTATCCAATAAATTGGCACCCCTTCTTTAATAAGAATTTCTGCCTGCGAGTCTTTGATCTGACGGGGATCAGCTAAGAGGGCCAAAATCTCTTTTATTCTCTTTATTCTCTGGATGTTTTTTTCATCTGAAACAGCTACAGCAATCATCTCTTTGCCTTCATCACTTAATCCTATAGAAAAAACTTCAACCCTGGGGCTCGCTTCAGCTACTGCTTCCATATATTTATTTATCTCAGCTGTGTAATGAAGAATATTAGGAGCGCCGATGATAGTGCCTAGGACTTTCTGGGGAGAAGGAACAGTTTCAGAAGCCGGTAAATGGTCGACTAACTCTGTCAGGAAAAATTTTTCAGTAGTGTAGTCAAGAATTTTCTGAGTATATTCTTTGTCAATTTTATGAGTGGAAAAAAGGGCTGGAGAAAGAAAAAAACTGCTTATAAAGATAACCAATATTAATCTGACAAGGGTCTTAAAATGACAACTCATAAGAGCCTCCTTTCTGAAATGTAAAATTGTTTGAATTTTATAACAAAAAATGAATTTTTGAAATAAAAAAGGTTGGAGAAGGAAAAAACTATTTATTTAATTGATGGTGAAGGGAATGAGGAGGAACTTTTAATATGTCTGCTGTTTCCTTTAAATTGTTATTTGTTATTTTCAGGATATAGCGGATATAGTCTTTTTTTAAGAGATTAAGGGAAGGAAGATTTTCATAAGCTTTATTTTTTTTGTTTGCTATCAAGTAATAATGGAGAAATTTAGGTCTGCTCATCACTTTTTTCTCCAGATTAATTTATATTCAAATAAATATTTCTATTTTATTAGTATCATTTTGATTGAGCTTCTTGAATCATCCTCAAGTTATTGACCACAACATAAGTCATGACCATATTAGCCGCCAGACTTATAATCCAAGCCAGTTTTTTATTTTTCTTGTAGAGATTTTTAAGGCAGTGATAATTATAAACGGCTATTCCAGCCTTGACAGCTGTCAACAGCCAGGCATTTTTGCTGAATGGTTTCATAATGGGGTTTGCTTCTTGCAGTCCCGGGTATTTTAAAGCTGAAATAGTCGATACACAATCAGCTGTATTTAAAACAGTTAAAGTAGCCAAGGAAACAGTGTAAAATGATTTTTCTAAATCATTTAATCGCGAAGTCTTGACTAAAGAAGAGTTCATTCTGGATACAGCTTTTTTTAAATTAACATCATATTGATTTTTTAGATTAAAATAATATGAGCTTGGAGGGTAAAGGGGGGAGAGGTTCAAATTAGCTAAACACTTTATCTCCAACGGAGTGGGATGGAGTTCGGCTCTTAATTCTCTAAGATTTATATTTGACTTAAAACTTTGAGCTTCTTTGCTTTCATCCTCTTCAGCGGATACAAAACTGCAAAAAAGCAGGATAACCATAAACCCTGCCAGAAAAATTTTTAAAGGATAGGCACCTCTTTTTGGCTTTTTCACTTTTAGCCTCCTTAGCCCGAAATGGCTCTAGCAGAACCAGAAGCTTCATTTATAAATAAGCAAGAAAGGTGCCATCAGTTGAAAATTGTTTTAACTATTTTAAAATGAATAGGTTATGGAAAGAAATAAGGTGAAAGAAGATTGAAGAGAGTGTTAGAAAAATGAACATATTATTTTTTATTTATCTCTATCTAATTGAAATTAAAAATATTAAGGAAGATAATTTAGAAGTGTTCAATAATTGAACATGGTAAAAGGGGTAAGGTCTTCAACTTTGACATTAATTTTTTGACAAATGGAACGAAGAAGTAAAGCTCAGATTTTTAAATTTAACATCAATTTTATGTCAAAGGGGAAGACCTGACCCCTTTACTTACTACGGGTAATATCATATTTTTTTAATTTATTATAAAGGGTGGTTCGGGAAATATTCAGGATTTTGGCTGTTTTTCTTAAATTGTGTTTAGTTTTTTTTAAAAGAAATATTATGTATTCTTTTTCCAATTCGTCTAAAGTTGCTAATTGTCTTTTATCGATGACAGGAATTTCCTCTATTCCAGGTGAGAATTCTTGCAAATAGGAAGGTAAATCTTGGATGTCTATAAATTCTTTAAGACAAAGCATTGATGCTCTTTCCAGGACGTTTTCTAATTCCCTTACATTGCCCGGCCATTTGTAAAGATTAAATATTTTTTGAACCCGGCGGGAGATGCCTTTAATATTTTTTCGAAATTGTTGATTAAAGTAATGGAGAAAATGTCTTGTTAGAAGAGGTATATCTTCTAATCTTTCTCTTAAAGGAGGAAGGTTAATTTCTACTTTATTAAGGCGGTGGAAAAGATCTTCCCTGAAGGTTCCCCTTTTTGTGTTTTCTCTTAAATTGCGGCTTGTAGCGGCGATTACTTTGACTCTAACTTTTTTATTTTGGTTGGAACCCAAAGGACGGAAATGATGGTATTCCAAAACTCTTAATAATTTAGCCTGTACTGATAGGGGAATTTCTCCAATCTCATCCAGAAAAATTATGCCACCATCAGCTTCTTCAAAGAGGCCCTTTTTGTTTTTATCAGCCCCAGTGAAAGCTCCTCTCATATAACCAAAGAGTTCGGATTCAAAGAGATTTTCTGGAATAGAAACACAATCGCAGATAACAAACTTTTGGTTGGGAGTAGAGGCAAGCTGGCGAATAGCTCTGGCTATCATTTCTTTTCCTGTCCCTGTTTCACCAGTTATTAAAATGGTTGAAAAATAGTTGGCAATATTTTCTATTAAAGAAAAAATTTCAAGCATGCGGGGATTTTTAGCAATCAAACCGTGGAAATAATATTTTTTCTCCAGCTTTTTTTCTAATTTGTATGTTTCTCTTCTTAGATTCTTTTTTTTGGCTATCTTGGTGAGAGTTTGAACTAAATTATTAATAGCCAAGGGCTTAACTAAATAATCAGAAATGCCTTTATTAATTAACTCCAGTGTTTTCTCGGTGGTGATTGGCTGCCCGCAGATAACCACTTCTATTAAAGGATCAAAATTTTTTAGGGATTGGAAAAGTGTTTCATAGTCATTGATATCTCCTTTTGAATCTACAATAACAGTATCAATATTGTGACTTTCGAGGCCGCTGGTAATAGTATCTTGGCTAGGCCAGAAATAGATATTACACTCCTCGGCTATCTTTGAATTTCTTATAAACTGAAAAAAAGAAGGATCTTGACTGAGGATAAGTAGATTCAGTTTTAGAGGTAGTCTTTCTCCTTTAGAATCTTCTTTCATCGTTGACCACTATGCATTTTTGCTGCTAATACAATTTTTCTTTATGTTAACAATTTAAACATTAGATTACAAATTTTATTAGAGTAAATATAGAAAAGTGGGGTCAGACCTTCATAAGTTTCATAACTTTAATTTTTACAATAACTGTAATAATTTTTGTCCCTTACAAACCGACGAAATATATAAATAGAGAAGCATAATTTATGAAACTTATGAAGGTCTGACCCCGTCTGGTGGCTATTATATATATATTACCCCACTTTTCGTCAAAGAGCCCAAGAAATCTTGACTTTCTTGCCTTTGTCAGCTATATTGTTTAGTCATAAAGGAGAAGATATAAATACTATATATAGTATAGATAGAAAAATGGAGCCTTACATATTGAATTTATTTCTTGACATCCACTCTAAATCCTGTCTATAATCATCCCAAGGAAAAAGTCAGCCTATGAAAACCACCAATCTTTTTCAGCCAAAGT
>Ga0190360_1000101_pt1 | contig 45508 bp, 36 predicted proteins | sample 48721834_MG_FD_161271 | JGI IMG/M metagenome (GOLD analysis project Ga0190360, IMG submission 161271) | Hydrothermal vent microbial mat bacterial communities from Southern Trench, Guaymas Basin, Mexico - 4872-18-3-4_MG | ecosystem: Environmental > Aquatic > Marine > Hydrothermal vents >...
TCATAGCTTCCTTTTTTTAAATCAGTAAAACCGAAAATTCCATGAGTAGCAGGATTGCTACCGGTCATGAAATTGGTCCAACTGACGGCTGAAATTTCCGGAAGGCTGGCCTTCATCTTGTGGAGATGCCCTTTCTCTAAAAGGGTGGAAACAAAAGGCATAATGCCTTTTCGGCTTAAATCAAGGAGGAGGGAATGAGGGACACCGTCCAAGCCTATAACGCAGACTTTTTTCTTCTTTTCTTTCTTAAATAAAGCCATAAAAACACTCTATTATAACAGCAATATGCCAATTGTCAATTTTCCTCGAAAAAAGAAAGCATTTTTATATCCATGTTTATGTGACCCCTTTTATGTTGTTTACATTAGAATGACGTCTGTTTGGGAATCATCTTTTAGAAGAAGATCATTTTCGTTGATTCCGGCCTTATTGCCCATACTGATAAACTTAGAAGAGCCAATATTGGATTCTTGGGCATAATCAAGAACAGACACGCAAAGAACTCCAGACTGAGAAATAAAAGCTATGTTTCCTTGCAGAAAAGGCATTCCTGGCCTTTAAGCCTTTAAGACAGGATAAGGCGCTTTGGTTCTTGAGTGAAGAAGACTAAAGTTACTCTATTTTCTATTTTCTCTTCAAATTTTTTCTTGGTGGCTTATTTAACTTCTTTATTTAGTATTTCCATATATTTACTCTTATTTCTATTTTAATTTGATGAAAGGGAAAGATGAATAAAATATAATAAAATGTTATCAAAGGTGGCAGAACATTTATTGGGCTTGAACTAAGAAATAATCAGCCACTCTTATATTGTATTTTTTTGGATCCAGCACTTTTATTATTGTTCTTTTATATTGATTGATTTGACTGTCTACTTCAGTGAGATCTACAACCTGGCCATCAATTTTATGTCCGTTTTTGTCAGCAATTATTTTAACCTTTGGTCGGTTAAGATTAGCTTGGTCCATATTAACTTCAAAAACAAGCCCGATTTCTCCTGTATTTAGAAGAATCAAGCTGCCAACTGGATAAGCTCCCATCATGTTGACGAATACTTTGAGGAGGATTGGATCAAATTCAAGGCCGCTTTTCTCTATCATCATTTTAAGGACTTCAGTCCGTGTAAAAACTTTCTTTCTGTAAGGTCTTTCTGTGGTTAAAGCATCGAAGAAATCACAGATTTTTACAATTTTGCTAAAAAGGTTAATATTTTTTTTCTTGTGATAACGGGGGTATCCAGAAAGGTCTTCTTTGAGATGATGCTCCATGGCTACATTGATAGCTCTTATAGGTAAATAGCTCTGTTCTTTAAGCTGCACCAGTTTTTCAGCTCCAAGATGAGGATGTTTTTCTATTATTTCTCTTTCTTTTTTATCTAATCGGCTCGGCTTATCCAGAATTTCTTTAGGGATTTCAGTTTTTCCAAAATCATGAAAAAAAGCGCTTATTCCTAAATCTACCAGTTCATTTTTGTCAAGTCCCAGCCGCCGTCCCAGAGAAATAGACAGTAAACAGACGTTAACTGAATGGTTGAGTGTATATTCATCAAAGTTTTTAATAGTAGTTAAGCCATAGATGAAAGATTCATTGGCTACAATATGATTAAACATCGACTGCATTAATCTCCTGGTAACATTGAGAGGAGTTTTTTCTTCTTTGCTTAAGGCCTCAAACATTTCTTTAAGATGGGTGATGCCCAGGAAAAACACTTTAGCTGCGTATTTTTCATTGCTGATAGCTAATTCATTAGGAGGTATTTTTTCAATAGTTATATGTTTGATTTCACTTTCTCTAATTCGATTTAGGAACTCCGGGAAATGATCATCTTTTTTTTCTGTTTTTTGAACAAAAAGAGCTACAAATTGTCTTACTTCTTCTTGACTTAGACCAGGTTTGAAATTAAGAATGCTTATATCCTTTTTCTTAAATTCACTGCTTATTAATCTGAAGAGATTATAATTCGAAAAGGAGAATATAATTTTTCGAGCGTTGAAAAAGAGAGCACTTTGGCGGAGGGTAAAAGAAGCTTCGTGCTCCACCTCCAGAACTTTTTGAATAGCCCCAAAAAGTCCCTCTATCTGGTTGATATAGATAAGGTTATTGGGTTCATAAATTTTGGCAATTTTGATGGCCATATTGAAACGCCGAAGAATTTCTAAGGCAGATTTTAATATTTCTTTATCAGTCAGTAATTTTTTCTCTGGGTGAGGCTTATCCATATTTTTATCCTTGGCTTTTCTTCTGGTCAAAAGATGGAAAGCTCATTTTCTCAAGCATATTTAAAGCTAATCTTTTTACTTGGCGATGTCTAGACTTAGCTCCTCTATGTAAGATGTCAATAACGGTGGTCTTGTCTACTGTCTCCTGCTCTAAGGCTTTTAGAGCACAAAGGGAATTTTCTACCCTTTTATGGAAGGAGAAAAAGCCTGTTTTAGTTATTATTTCTTTTATTGTCTTCAGGGCAAGTTTATTTCTACTTCGGGCCAAAAGATTTAAAAGGGTTTGCTTTTCCCTGCGGCTCCTTTTCTTAAAGGATTTATGTTTGATAATGTTGAGAACAGGCTTAAGGAGAAAATCATCAGGAGGAGAGACTATATTTTCGGCTGCTGCAATTCGGATGTCTTCTTCTTTATCTGCTAAAAATCCGATTAAGATCTTGGAGGCAGTTGACTCTTTAATTTTTCCTAGAGCCTGAATTGCTGCTTGTTTTATAGCTCTATTTTGATAAGGGATGAAATGGGCCAAGAGTTGAATCGCTTTTTTTTCTCCTGAGGAACAAAGAATGGCTATAACCTCTTGGGCCAAGGCTGGTTTATCTTCATCGGCTATCTTTATCAATTTCTCCCAATTTTTATTAGCCACCACTCTTAGGAAATTTAAGGCATCTTTCTGAAAACGGGGATTTTTTAACTCTCCATAGAGCTGGCCTAAAAATAGTATGGCTTCAGAACCAAGATATTTTAAATAATCAAAAACAGGCCTAAAATCAGTAATATAACATTTTTTAAGTGCATCCTTAACTAAATCTAAAGATTGTTTATTTTTCCTGTTTTGAAAAAAGCCATTTAGTAGATTTACTCTTTGTTTATCTTGAAATTGGAGGTCCTGACGCAGCTCATAAATATAACTCATGATTTGGCTGGCCAAGCTGAAATTTCCTTGTTGGATGATTTGCTTAAGTGTGTTTTCCAGGGCTTCAAGATTGGCTGAAAAGCGCTGGATATCATCTTCTAGACTCAGGATTTCCAGGATTAGAAAAGCTACCTCTTCTTCAGAGGATAATTGGCGGTTGCTTTCAAGCATGTATTTAAGTTTTTTATTCTCTTTTTCACTTAAAGAAGAGTAGAATTCTTCTGATTCGAGCCTTTTTATTTCCATCTCCTCCTGAGCTTTTTCTTCAAGGCTGACTGTTTTAGCCTCTGTTTCAACAGGAGAGGCTAACTTTTTAAGCTCTTCTCTATCTTCGGGAGTGAGAGCAATAGAGCCAGTTTCTAGTTGGTGGTGTTCGATTTTAAATTCAATCGGTTTCTTGCCTGCTCCAATCTTTGTTTCCAAAAAATCATCGGGAGCGAAATAGCGAATGTGGGCAAAATCTTTTTCCCAGAGTAGACTGACAATATCACTTTCGCCAGGGGGAGATTCATAATATTTTTTTATCAGCCCTAGAAATTCCTGGAGCTGGTTATAATTTAGGCCTTTATAAAAAAATAGCTTTTGCAGGCCATCTTTAAAAAAGAGAAAAGGAAGACTTTTGATAAAGCTTTCATCTTGATAAACTGTTTTTCCTTGGTAGCTAAATGAAAATTCATCAACATCGAGTTCTAATTTCCAGTTTTCTTCCAGAAATTTTATCATCTTTTCTGCTAGCTCGTGAATAAAACTCTTTACAGAGGAATGGTCAGGAGGAAAAATTTTTATTAAAGAAACAGTTTTAGCCAGGAGAGCGGTTATTTCTTTAACCTTTTCTGCAATTTCCTCCTTAGATTTTTTCCCTTCTTGATTGTTATTTGAATTATTTACAGTTGCTGGCGGTGAAGAATTTTTTGTACAATTTCCCATGTATTTATCCTTAAAAATTAAGGGTAAAAATCGATAAGCTCAACATATTTATCCGGCTCTCCATCTGTTTACTTCTTTAATCTAATATTTTTTTTCCTTTTTAGCAAATTATTTGTCTCCATAAAAAACAACCTTCTTGTAGAGAAGAGCATAGATATGCTATTATTCATTTCCTTGAGGAGGTATTTCCAACACCGTGATAAATAATAATGAGTAAAGTTGTCTCTAGAGGTAGCGATTTTCTTTCAGCCGAAGCCCATAGCGATGGGTGGGGGGCCTTGGCCAGGATAGGAGAAATTTCTGCCATATTTCATTTCTTGGTGAAAACTTTCAGCCATCACGGAAATGGAAATGCTCACTTCCCCTGAAAAAAATTTTATGGTTAAAAGGAGGATTGATGAAATCAAGAATTAGTCTTAGTATTTTATTTATTTTGTTGATGTTAATAGGCGTTGTCTATTCAGCCCAGGAAGCTCGCTTGCTGCGTTTTCCAGCCATTTATGGTGATCAAATTGTTTTCACTTATGCCGGGGATTTATATACAGTTCCTGCTAAAGGAGGAGTGGCCAGAAAATTAACCAGCCACCAGGGTTTTGAAATTTTTGCTCGTTTTTCACCTGATGGTCAGTGGATAGCTTTTACGGCTGAATACGATGGCAATAGAGAAGTTTATTTGATGCCTCGAGAAGGAGGAGTACCTCGGAGATTGACATATACAGCCAGTCTGAGCCGGGATGATGTTTCTGATAGAATGGGGCCTAATAATATTGTGATGGGCTGGATGCATGATAATCAGCATATAGTCTTTCGTTCCCGTTGGCATGAATGGAACAGTTTTAACGGACAGCTCTATTTGGCCTCAATAAAGGGCGGAATTCCTCAACAACTTCCTTTGCCGAGAGGAGGATTTTGTTCTTTTTCTCCAGATGACAAAAAATTGGCCTACAACCGTATTTTTCGTGAATTCAGAACCTGGAAGCGTTATAGAGGAGGAATGGCTGATGATATTTGGATTTATGATTTTGAGACCAAGAGAATAGAAAACATCACCAATAATCCAGCCCAGGATATTATTCCTATGTGGAGCGGACAGAAAATTTATTTCCTTTCAGACCGAGATGAACTGAAGAAGATGAATCTTTATGTTTATGATTTAAAAACCAAAGAGACAAAAAAATTAACCGACTTTAAAGAGTATGATATTAAATTTCCGTCACTCGGCCCTCAAGCCATTGTCTTTGAAAATGGAGGTTTTATTTATAGGTTTGATTTAAATAAGGAAATAGCGGAAAAAGTTCCAGTGATCATAGCTGATGATTTGCCTTTAGGGCGAAGCCAGATTGTGAAAATTAAAGATAAGATCACTAATTATGAAATCTCACCTGATGGCAAACGAGCTCTTTTTGGAGCTCGAGGAGATATATTCACCGTCCCTGCTAAGTATGGCAATACTCGTAATTTGACGGCCACTTCAGGAATTCATGAAAGAAATTCAAAATGGTCACCTGATGGGAAATGGGTAGCCTTTATCTCTGATAAAAGCGGGGAAGACGAGATTTATATCATTCCTCAAGACGGTTCAGGTCCACCAGTTCAAATTACCACAGGGGCCGATACCTATAAATATCAGATTTATTGGTCTCCAGATTCTAAAAAGATTCTTTGGGCTGATAAGCTTCTTAGGCTAAATTATGTCAATATTGAAACGAAAAAAATCGTCCAGGTAGCCAAGGCTACAAGATGGGAAATAAGTGAATATGTCTGGTCACCCGATTCTCAGTGGATAGCTTATGCTAAGCCCGAAGAGAAGGGTATGACCAAGATTTATCTCTACAATTGTCCTGCCCATAAAACATATGAAGTTACAGAAGGTTGGTATTCGTCATATTCTCCTTCTTTCCATTCAGGAGGCAAATACCTATTTTTTGTTTCCGATAGAGATTTTAATCCTGTTTATAGTAGAGTAGAGTGGAATTATGCTTATATTTCCATGTCCAGGATCTATCTTGTCACTCTTTCTAAGATTACCAAGTCTCCTTTTACTCCTCAAAGCGATGAGGTAGAGATTAAAAAAGAGGAAGGAAAGACAGTTTCCGGAGCTGAAAAGAAAGAAGCAAAGACAAAAAAAATAACTGTTAAAATAGATCCAGAAGGACTTAAAGATCGTATTGTGGCCCTGCCCATTCAGGTGGCTGATTATTGGCATCTAACATCTGTAGGCGACAGAATCTACTACATGATGAGAAGTGATAGAGACAGGAAAGCCTCTTTGAAGATGTATGACCTTAATAAGAAAAAAGAAACTAACCTGGGGAACATTAATGACTATGAAATCTCTTTTAATCAGAAAAAAATGCTGGTTTCTCAGGATAAATCTTATGCCATAATTGATCTTCCTCAACAGTCTATAAAACTAAAGGAAAAGCTTGATCTTTCTCATCTTGAAGCAAAGGTAAATTTCAAAGAGGAGTGGAATCAGATTTTTAATGAATGCTGGCGACAAATGAAATATTTCTTTTATGCACCCAATATGCATGGTCTAGATTGGCAGGCTATGAAAAAACGATATCAACCTCTAGTTAAGTACGTCAATAACAGAGCTGATCTAACTTACATTATTGGGGAAATGATTGGGGAGCTTAATGTCGGCCACACTTATGTTGGGGGAGGCGATATTCCCCGTCCTCCTAAAGTTGAGGTTGGAATGCTCGGGGCTCAGTTCAAGAAGGATGAAAAAAGTGGCTATTTCCAAGTAACAAAAATTCTAAAAGGTCAGAATTGGGATAAATCACTTCGGTCTCCTTTGACTGAAATAGGAGTTGGGGTCAAAGAAGGAGATTATATTATTGCTATCCAGGGTAAACCGACCAATAAAATGGTTGATTTGTATGAGGCCTTAGTAAACACTGTCGGCAAACAAGTCAAGCTACGAGTCAACTCCAAGTCTGAAGAACAGGGAAGCAGGGAAGTGGTTGTCGTCCCTATTAAAGATGAACTCTCGTTATACTATTATAATTGGGTTCAGAAAAATATTGAGAAAGTAACAAAAGCTACCAACGGCAAAGTTGGCTATATCCATATCCCTGATATGTCGAGGCAAGGATTAAATGAATTTGTTAAGCATTTTTATCCTCAGTTAAAAAAGAAAGCTCTTATCATTGATGTTCGTGGTAATGGTGGCGGTAGCGTTTCGCCGATGATAATTGAGCGACTGCGTCGCCAAATGGACATGGTAGATATGTCCAGGGATACCACCCCCCAGCCGGATCCATTTGCAGTTTTAGTAGGACCTAAAGTATGTTTAATGGATGAATTTTCTGCTTCAGATGGAGATATTTTCCCTTACCGGTTCCGAAAGAATAAATTAGGAAAATTGATAGGCAAGAGGACTTGGGGAGGCGTAGTTGGTATCCGCGGCTCTTTGCCTCTGGTTGATGGTGGCTACTTAATGAAACCAGAATTTGCTGTTTACAGTACTGAGGGCAAAAAGTGGATAATTGAAGGAAAGGGAGTTGAACCTGATATTTATGTCGATAATGATCCAGCTCAGGAATTTGCAGGTAATGACCAGCAGTTGAATAAAGCCATCGAAGTAATTCTCGAGGAGTTGAAAACTAAAGAGAAAGAACTGCCTAAAATTCCTCCATATCCCATTAAGAAAAAATAAGAGCAGAGGTATTCGTCCTAATTGTTGACAATTTAAAGAGGATTAACTATGGCCGATAAAAATAAAGTGAAAGTTAGCTGTATCCAATGTGGAACAACTAATTATTATCCATTAGACCAAAATGGGAAAAAAGTTGTCTGCGGGCGTTGCCATCAGCCTTTGCCTCAACCTGGTTCGGTAATAGAACCATCTCTCCCTCAAGTTCAAGCCATTCTTCAGCATTCTTCTCTTCCCATTTTAATTGATTTTTATTCCCCTGCCTGCGCTCCATGCCATATAATGAATCCCCTGGTTGATAGTCTTGCTCAAAGAAGAAAAGGAGAGCTGATGGCAGTTAAAATTAACGTTGATCTCTATCCTCAATTGGCTGCCTCTTTTCGAGTTCAAGCGGTGCCCACCTTCATTATTGTTAATAAGGGACATGAAAGAGGCAGAACTAGCGGGGCTATGTCCGAGGCAGACTTTGCTTTATGGGTGGCCAGTCTGATTTGAAGCAAGAAAAAATTTTAATTTTCTTCTAAAATAAATTTTAATTTAGTTAGGGAGAAGAAAATAATGACTGTCTATGATTTGATTCTTAGTCGGAGGACAATCCGTCAGTTTTTAGCTAAGCCAATATCTAAAATAGTATTAGAAAAATTGGTCAATGCAGCCAGATTAGCTCCCTCAGCTGCTAATCTTCAACCCTTAGAGTTTGTGGCTGTCAACGATCCAGAGCTTAATAAGGCTGTCTTTTCCTGTTTGAGATGGGCAGCTTATATTTCTCCTGAAGGGAATCCTAAGCCAGGTCAAGAACCCAGAGCTTATATAGTAGTCTTAGTCAACACAAAAATTAGTGATAAAGGTTTTGAAAGGGATTCGGGGGCAGCTCTTGAAAATATGATCCTTGCTGCTTGGGAAGAAGGAATTGGCAGTTGCTGGGTTATCTCAATCGATAGATCAAGAATTCATCAGATATTAGGGATTCCTGAAGAGTATAAAGTGGATTCTATTTTAGCTCTCGGTTATCCGGCTGAAAAACCGATAATAGAAGAGATAAAGGATTCGGTCAGATACTGGAAAGACGAAAATGCCCAACTTCATGTGCCTAAGAGGAAATTAGAGGAAGTTTTTCATTTCAATAAGTTTTGACATTATTTATTCCCCTGCCACCATAAGCTCTTTTATTTTTATAGTAGGACCGGCCAGCAGAGATCGCCAATCAGGGTCGTTGCCAATAATTTCAATATTATTTAAAATTTCTCCTAATTGGCCAGAAATCGTTATTTCTGAGACGGGAAATTTCACCTCTCCTTTTTCTACCCAGAGACCAAAAGCTCCTTTTGAAATCTCGCCAGTAAGAGGATTAAGTCCATGACCTATTGTTCTGATTAAGATTAATCCTTTCTCCAAAGAGTTTATTATATTTTGAGGCGAATTATCATCTGGGACTAGATAGAAATTATTAGGGCTTACACCTGTTCCTTCAGCGTTGCCTGTAGACATCAGCTTTAATTTACGAGCTGCATAGGAATTGCATAGGTAATTTTTTAAAACGCCTTTTTCAATGACAGCTGTTTTTTGGCAAGGAACCCCTTCACTATCAAATGGCCTCGAACCAAGCTTTCCTGGTAAAAGGCCATGATCATAAATATTTACCTTCTTATTGGCAATTTTTTGGTGAAGTTTGCCTACCAAAAAGGAAGCTTTTTGATAAATAGAAACTCCTGAGATACAAGCGAATAGAAATCCCAATAGCCAGGAGGTCATCATTGGTTCAAAAATAACAGGGACTTTTTGCGTTTTTATTTTACGAGGATTTAACTGGCGGACAGTTCTTTCCACCGCCTTTTTGGCAATTTCAGCAGGAGATTCCAAGTCTTTCCAGAATCGTTGAGCTGAAAACCAAAAATCTTCAACTTTGTTGTCAGGATCTCCGGCTTGGAGACCAAGACTGAGACTACAGAAAGTTTCACTATATTGATGGAGAAATCCATGAGAGTTGGCCAGGACATGTTTTATCTCTCTGGTTTCCAGGCTGGCTCCATGGGAATTTGTTATCCTTTTATCAGCCATAGCTATCTTTTCGGCCTCCTTAGCCACAGCTATTTTTGTTTTTGTTTCTAAACGAGGAATTTCTGGGTCATATAGCTTAAGTGATGAAGGTTTGATTGAAAAAGGGGAGAGGTCTGGCAGTCCAGCAAACGGGTCTGGATTAGTCACTTGAGCTCGGTCAATGGCTTTGACCACTAGATTTTTGAGAGTTTCCGGAGATAAATCTGAGGAAGTAGCCCAGGCGGTTTTTTTGTCTTTTATTATTTTAAGAGCAAGAGAAGTAATCCCGGCTTCAACCAGGTTTTCAATTTTCCCTAACCTTACATCTAGACTAAATTCAAGGCTGTCAGCAATGGAAACCTGGCTTTCATCAGCTCCTTTAGCCTGAGCGTAAGTGACTAAATGTTCAGCTATGTCCCCTAAAGATGAGATGGCCTTCTTTCTATGGCTCATTCCCGGCCTCCAACAGTCATTTTATCGATCTTTAAAGTGGGACAGCCATCATTGACTGGAACTTGTTGGCCGCCTTTGCTGCAGGTTCCTGTTTGGAGACCAAATTTTAAGTCTGAACCAACCATGCTTATTTTATTTAAAATATCAATATTGCTTCCGATGAGAGTAGCTTGTTTAACGGGCGAGGTTAATTTGCCTTCTTCTATCAGAAAGCCTGAGCTAACTGAAAAAGTGAATTTACCAGAATCTTCCACTTGACCTCCTTGGTATTTATAAGCATAAAATCCTCGGCTGATTGATTTTATTATTTCCTGAGGCGAGTATTCACCGGCGGCAATATAGGTATTACTCATTCTGGGAAGAGGAAAGCAAGTGAAATTTTGGCGGCGGCCATGTCCGGTAAGCGAGGCTTTCATTAATTTAGCCGAGAGTTTATCCTGAAGAAAACCAACCACTTTACCCCTTTCAATGAGTAGCGTTTTCTGAGGGATTGTACCTTCATCATCCATATTATAGCTGCCGCGAAAATAGGGAATAGTTGGGTCATCATAAATTGTTAATTGAGAGGTGCCTACTTTTTTACCCATTTTATTCCAGAAAACAGAGGTCTTTTTACGGTTAAAGTCAGCTTCAAGGAGATGGCCGACAGCTTCATGAATCAAGACACCACTATGTCCTGGAGCCAGGACAACAGGCATTTCACCAGCTGGGGGAGCTACTGCTTCTAACAGAAGAAGAGCTTCTTTAGATGCTTCTTGTCCAATGGTCTGGGGGGTTAACTTCTTGGAAAAATATTCCAGACCAACTCTACCGCCCCCTCCATAGTAGCCTACTTCTCTTTTGCCTGATTTTTCAGCAATAGCTGAGCAGGTAAGTTTTAGCAGTGGTCTTGAATCAAAGGTAACTATTCCTTCTGAATTAGCAATTATAATGGTTTGGAGCTTGTCGACAAGATTGACCTTGACTTTTTTTATAAGAGAGCTGAAGCTTTGAGCTGCCGCATAGGTTTTTTTTACTAAGGATATTTTTGTCTGGAGGTTGCTTTCATAGGCTGGGATTTGAATAGGGTAGAAATTATGTTTCATTGGTAAGGGATTGAGTTGAAAAGGAGATATCCTTTTAGTCTGGTTAGCAACGGAGGCGGCTGTTTGAGCCGCCTTTTTTATTTTATTCAGGGAAAAGCTGTTGGTATAACCAAAACCTGTTTTCTCTTTTGAAATAACCCGAATTCCCAGGCCCTGGCTAATACTTTCGGCCGTTTCTTTGATAATGTCATCTTCCATATTAATATAATTATAGGTACTATGTTCTAGATAAATCTCTGAAAAATCACCTCCCTGACTGAGAGCAAGATCCAGAATCAGATAAAGATTAGCTAAGTCCAGGTTGAAAGTTTTTTCTAAGGTAAGAGATAATGAGTCTTTCATTTTAAACTAAAATAAACTGTTATCAGATTTATTGCAAGCCTAGAAAAGGGGGTCAGGCCTTCACATTTGACATAAAATTAATGTTAAGTGTAAAAAGCTGAGCTTTGCTTTTTCTTTTCATTTGTCAATAAACTAATACCAAATGTGAAGGTCTGACCCCCTTTAAATTCCTGTTTGACTGAGTTGCTAAGAAAAATTATAATCAATGCCTGTGAAAACTGAAAAACTTGATTCTATTATAAAAACAGCTCTTGAGGAAGATCTGCCTCAAGGAGATATTACTTCTGAGAGTATTATTGAACCTAATTTCTTTTCAGAAGCGATAATTTTGGCCAAAGAAATGGGGATTTTAGCTGGGATTGAGGTGGCTCAAAGAGTTTTTCAGTTGATAGACGATACTGTTATTTTCCGAAAGAGATTAAAAGATGGGAAGCCTTTTGATCCTGGTCAAATCTTGGCTGATCTTAAAGGTAACTCTATATCTATTTTAAAAGCAGAAAGGACAGCTTTAAACTTTCTCCAGCGTCTTTCAGGTATTGCTACTATTACTCATAAATTTGTGGAAGCTTTAGAAGGCAGCAAGACTGCTATTCTTGATACGCGAAAAACGACACCAGGCCTAAGAGCTTTAGAAAAGTATGCTGTCAGGATGGGCGGAGGAGAGAATCACCGCTTTAACCTTTCAGAGATGGTGTTGATTAAAGATAATCATCTGTGTCTAGTAAAAAGTATAGCATATGCTGTCCAAAGAGCTAGAAAAAAGGTAGGCCCTGAGGTTGAAATTGAAGTTGAGGTTTCCACTCTTGAGGAAGCTGAAGAAGCAATTAAGAGTGGAGCTAACAGAGTCATGCTTGATAATATGGATCTGGAAGAGTTAAAGAAAGTAGTCCCTCAGCTCAAAGGGAGGATTGCCCTGGAAGTCTCAGGGAAGGTGAGTTTGGCTGAAATAAAAGAACTGGGTTCCCTTGGGGTAGATTATATTTCAATAGGAAGTTTAACTCATTCTTATAAATCAATTGATATTAGTTTGGAATTTTTAGGATAGAGTTTATGACTAAAGAGCAGAGTTTATTTACCGATGTATTAATTATTGGCAGCGGAATTGCTGGCGCTAGTACAGCTTTAGAAGCTGCTAAAAGTGGTTTGAGAGTTATTGTTTTAAACAAAAACTCAAAGATTGAAGAGTCTAATACTTTTTATGCTCAAGGGGGGATTGTTTCCCTTGGGCATGATGATTACCCAGAATTATTAAAAGAAGATATAATCAAAACGGGAGATAGAATCAATAATCCCGAAGCAGTGGAAATTCTGGCCAGGGAAGGGAAAAAGATGGTCGACAACATTTTGATCAAGGAGCTGGCTATTCCCTTTACCCGCAGTTCCCCAGATTCTTTAGATTATGCTCAAGAAGCTGGCCATTCACGTCGAAGAATTCTTCATATTAAGGATACTACAGGCAAAACAATAGAAGAAAAATTTATTGAAGCCTTGAAAAAATATTCAAATGTTACACTTTTGCCTGATTTCACAGCCGTTGATTTACTGACTATTCCTCACCATTCTAAGAATCCCATTGCTTTTTATAGAGAGCCGCAGTGTATTGGAGCTTATGTATTAGATAATAAGAGACATAGAGTAACAAATATTTTCGCTGCTTATACGGTTTTGGCTACAGGCGGCTGTGGAGCTCTTTACCTTTATACTTCTAATCCCAGAACTGCCATTGGTGATGGTTACGCTATGGCTTATCGAGCAGGAGCCAGGATTGTCAATATGGAATATATTCAATTTCACCCTACCTCGCTTTTCCATAGAGATGCTGATGGATTTCTGATTTCTGAGACAGTAAGAGGAGAGGGAGCTCGCTTAAAAACCAAGGATGGAAGGGCGTTTATGGAAGATTATTCAGAGAAAAAAGACCTGGCTCCCCGGGATGAGGTTACTCGAGCTATTTATGAAGAAATGACTAATACCAGTTCTAGTTATGTTTATCTTGATTTGGCCTCCTACGCTAAAGTTGATATTAAAAAAAGATTTCCTAATATTTATCAAACCTGTTTGAAATACGGTATAGATATTACTAAAGAACCTATTCCTGTTGTCCCTGCTGCCCATTATTGTTGCGGTGGGGTACTGGTAGATAGCTGGGGACTGAGCTCTCTTAAAGGACTTTATGCAGTAGGAGAAGTAGCTTGTACTGGTCTTCATGGAGCCAATCGTCTTGCTTCTACTTCTCTTTTAGAAGGTTTGATCTGGGGAACAAGAGCAGCCCAGCATATTACAGCTCATTTTAATCCTACTCTCTCTTATAATCCTTCAGAAATTCATGAATGGTACTATCCCCAAGAAGAGGAAGAGATTGATCCAGCCTTAATTAATCAGGATTGGCTGGTCATTAGGGCTACTATGTGGAATTATGCTGGTATTATCCGCACTCCCAAGCGTCTGGAAAGAGCTAGAGCTGATCTTGACTATCTTCGTCACCGGATAGAAAAGTTTTATAAGGAAGCTAGGATGGATGCTAAGATTGTTGGCTTAAAACACGGCATCCAGGTGGCCCAGCTTATTACTACAGCCGCTATTAATAATCCTATCAGCCGCGGCGCCCATTTTATAAAATCAGGCAAGAGCGACTAATCATCCGGCCATAGCGCTGTTTGTAGCATCTGCTACCCTCAGCAGACTGTTAATCCTATGTCATAAGTCGTGAGATGTAAATCGTGAATCGTGAGTCGTATGTGTCCTGTAGGGTCCATTGTCCTCAATGGACCGTTTAACTTTATTGACTTTTTCCTATAGAGAAATAAAATAACTTATTCTATAATAATAAAATAAAATTTCGCCTGGAGTAGATTATGTCAGATAGTGAATGGATAAAGGAAACTCTAAACCTGCCTCAAACTTCATTCTCTATGAAAGCCAAACTCCCTTTAAAAGAACCAGAGTTTATTAAAAAATGGGAAGACATTAATCTTTATCAAAAGATTCAAGAAAAAAGAAAAAATTCGCCGACTTTTGTCCTCCATGATGGGCCTCCCTATGCTAATGGGAATATTCATTTGGGAACTGCTCTTAACAAAATTCTAAAGGATTTTATTATTAAAACTAAGACCATGGCCGGCTTTAAATCTCCTTATTTACCGGGTTGGGACTGCCATGGGCTGCCTATTGAAATTAAAGTAGATCAGCTCCTAGGAGAGAGGAAAAAGTCGCTGTCAATAATTGCCATTCGAGAAGAATGTAAGAAATATGCTCTTAAATACGTAAATATTCAGAGGAGGCAGTTTAAAAGATTAGGAGTATTTGGAGAATGGGATACCCCCTATTTAACTATGAATCCGGAATACGAAGGCGAGGTTCTTCGCTATCTGGCTTCTTTTTTTGCTTTAGGCAATGTCTATAAAGGCAAAAGACCAGTTCATTGGTGTCCTCACTGCCAGACAGCCTTAGCTGAAGCTGAGATTGAATATAAAGACCATAAGTCTCCTTCCATTTATGTTAAGTTTCCTGTAATTTCAGATCTCTCCCAGAAGTTCCCCGCTTTAAAAAGTAAAAAAATATTCGTTTTAATCTGGACAACTACTCCTTGGACTCTGCCGGCTAACTTAGCTATCGCTTTTCACCCCGATTATGAATATGCTGCTTTTGAAGCCAAAGGAGAAGTATATATTGCGGCCAAGAGGCTTATTCCTGTCTTAGCAGAAGAGCTAAATCTGGAAGAGACTAAAATACTGGTCACTTTTTTAGGGAAAGAATTAGATGGTTTTAAGGCAGCTCATCCTTTTATTAAGAGGGAATCGATCTTTGTTCTGGCTGATTATGTTACTCTTGATCAGGGAACAGGCTGTGTTCATACGGCTCCTGGCCATGGCTATGAAGATTATCTCACAGGTTTAGCTTATAAACTTGATATTTATACACCAGTTGACAGCCAGGGCAGATTTATACCTCAAGTAAAAAAATATGGTGGCCTCGATGTTTTTTCGGCCAATAAAAAAATCATAGAGGACATGAAAAAAGATGGCTCTTTACTCAAGGTTGAAGAAATTGTTCATTCTTATCCTCACTGTTGGCGCTGTAAAAATCCTGTCATTTTTAGAGCCACAGCTCAATGGTTTATCTCTATGGATAAAAATAATTTACGCCACAAAGCCTTAGCCGAAATAAAGAAGGTACGCTGGATACCTCCCTGGGGAGAAGAAAGGATCGCCAACATGCTAAAAGCTAGACCGGATTGGTGCATTTCCCGCCAACGTTCTTGGGGTGTACCTATCCCTGCTTTTTATTGTCATGATTGTGGGCAGATAATAGCCGATGAAAAAATTGCTCTTAGGGTGGCTGATATCTTTGCACAGGAGGGTTCTAATGCTTGGTATCTTAAGTCAGCTGAAGAACTCCTCCCATCCGAAACGAAATGTCCTAGCTGTGGCTCCAAAAAATTTAATAAGGAAAACAATATCCTTGACGTCTGGTTTGAATCAGGAGCCAGTCATAATGTTTTAGGAAAAAGAGAAGACCTTCCCTGGCCTTCTGACTTCTATGTCGAAGGTCATGACCAATATCGAGGTTGGTTCAACAGCTCACTCTTAGTGGGAATTGCTGCTAAAAATGCTGCTCCCTATAAGACAGTTATTACTCATGGTTTTGTCCTTGATGAGCAGGGGAGGGGAATGTCTAAATCTTTGGGCAATTTTATAGAGCCTGAAGAAATAATTTCCAAAAACGGAGCTGAAATTTTAAGACTGTGGGTAGCTATGCTCAATTATAAAGAAGACGCTCGTTTCGGGGATGAAATATTACAAAGGTTGATCGAAGCTTATCGCAAAATAAGAAATACCTGGAGATTCCTTCTGGGAAATCTTTATGATTTTCATCCTGATGAAGAGGAAGTGGAACTGGAAGAAATGGAGTTTCTGGACAAGTGGATACTTGAGAAATGCTCAAAACTAGGAAAAAAAATATTAAAGGCCTACCAAAAATATGAATATCACCTTGTCTTTCACACTATCTATAATTTCTTTACTGTAGATTTAAGTGCTTTTTACTTAGACGTTCTCAAAGACAGACTTTATTGTTCTGGAAAAAAGTCTAAGCTTCGAAAATCTGCTCAGACAGCTTTATTTTATCTTCTGAAATGGACACTCCTTTTAACAGCCCCCATTCTTCCTTTTACCACTGAAGAAGCCTGGGAAGTTATGCCTGATTTTAAAGGAAAAGAAGAATCAGTTCATCTTGAACTTTTTCCTCCTTTGGATAAGGGCTGGCTTGAAGAAGAGCTTTTCAAAGAAGGAGAAGAGTTATTGGCGGTCAGGGAGCAGGTTCTTAAAGAATTAGAAGATGCCAGGGAGAAGAAGTTAATTGGCAATTCTTTAGAAGCAGCTGTCAAACTTAAATATCCAGCTTCCCAAGCTAAGCTGCTAAATAAGTATAAAGAATTATTATCTTCGCTGTTTATTGTTTCTGCCGTTAGCCTTGAGCCTTTAACTCAGGAAGAATTAGAGATAGAAGTTGTTAGAGCTCAAGGTGAAAAATGTCAGCGCTGCTGGAATTATTCCCCTTATGTTGGTCAAAGCTCTAAATATCCTCAATTTTGCCAGAGATGCGAGCAGGTGGTGAAGGAGATATCTTGATAGCCAAAAGGGTTTATTATTTTCTCTTTATTGTTGGCATGTTAGCCGTTGACCAGATATCTAAATATTTTATCGTCCGTTATCTTCCTCCTTTCAGCCGAATTAGGGTTATTCCTGGTTTTTTCGACTTGACCCACATTCATAATAGAGGGGCTATCTTTGGTTTTCTTTCTCAGTCTGGGAGTCAAACAGTCTATTATTTACTATTATTGGCTTCGTTGTTGGCTCTCTTCCTGGTTGTTTATTATTTTTTCAAAGCTTCTCCAGATGAAAGATTCTTAGAGTTGTCTCTTTCTCTAATTTTGGCCGGTGCTTTGGGTAATTTACTGGATAGAATTGGCCGAGGGTTTGTTATTGATTTCCTGGACTTCTACCTTGGCCATTTACACTGGCCGTCTTTCAATGTAGCTGATGCCTGTGTCAGTTTGGGAGCGTTGTTTCTAATTTTTATCCTATTTTTTAAAAGAAGGCCTTGATGTTTCCTATTCTCATCAAAATCGGTCCAATAACCATTCATACTTATGGTTTAATGCTGGCTTTAGGTGTGGGTATGGGTTTTTGGTTTTTGTTTATTCAAGCCAAAAAGCAGAATTTACCCACATCCAGGCTGATTGATATGGCTTTTTATACTATCATTATCTCTCTGATTGGAGCCAAACTTGTCCTTTTTGTCGGTAATTTAAAGTATTATCTAAGCTACCCAGGGGAACTTTTTTCTCTGGCCCGTTCTGGCGGTGTCTTTCAAGGTGGTTTGGCTTTTGGCTTTGTCTTTGCTATTTGGTATCTTCACCGCCATCGGATACCCACCTGGCAGGCAGCTGATATCATTGGGCCGGCCCTGGCTTTAGGCCATGGCTTTGGCCGTTTAGGCTGTTTTAGTGCCGGTTGCTGTTTTGGCCGCTCCTGTCAACTTCCCTGGGGAGTTATTTTTAAAAGCGAATATGCTCACAGCTTAACAGGCATACCCCTTGGAGTAGCTCTTCATCCTACTCAACTTTATGAATCAATCTTAAATTTCCTGAATTTTTGTATTCTCTTTTTTATTCTCAAGAAAAAAAAGTTTAACGGCCAGGTTTTTTCTTTTTATATCATTAATTATTCAATAATTAGATATTTTGTCGAATTCTATCGGGGGGATCATCCTCAGAGAGCTTATATTATTCATAGCTCATCTCCTTATCTTAGTTTTTCTTTTTTTCAGCTTTTCTGTGTCTTAGGCCTGATTGGGGGGTTGATTTTGTATTTTTGTTTAAAAAAAAGGGAAAGTGCCTAAAAGAGAATTCCTGATTGATTCTGGGGAAAAAGCCGGCCTCCGGCTTGATCAACTTTTAGCAAAGAAGATTAAAGGTGTTAGCCGTTCTCAACTACAACGTTTGATAGAATCAGGAAGAGTAAAAGTCCAAAGCAAATCTAGAAAAGCCAGCTACAGATTGAAAGTTGGAGAAAGAATAGAAGTTGATTATGAACTGGCTCAGCCAGCTATAGTTAGGCCTGAAGCCATTCCTCTTGAAGTTATATATAAAGATAGCCATTTTATCATTATTAATAAGCCTTCAGGGATGGTTGTCCATCCTGGAGCTAAAGTAAATCAAGGAACCTTAGTTAATGCTTTGCTTTATCATTTCCCTCAGCTAAAAGAAATTGGGCCGCTTTCAAGGGCTGGCCTCGTCCATCGTCTGGATAAAGAAACTTCAGGCCTCATGGTTGTAGCTTTGAACGAAGAAGCTTATCATAGCCTTCAGGATCAGTTCAGAAAAAGGGCAGTAGAAAAAATTTATTTGGGGCTTGCCTGGGGGAAGATGGGGTCAAAAGAAGGGGTGTTTACTTGGTCGGTGGGGCGTCATCCGAAGCATGGTCAGAAAATTTCTATTAGAACCAAAAAGCCGCGATTAGCAGAAACTCATTATAAAGTGATAAAAGAATATGGAGAGTTTACCCTGTTGCAGATAAAGCCAATCACCGGCAGAACTCATCAAATAAGGGTTCATCTGGCAGCGGCTGGCCATCCTTTAGTTGGAGATAAACTGTATGGACGACGGCGAGCCAAAATCAATTGTCCCTGCCTTTTTCTTCATGCCCACCACCTTTCTTTTTGGCATCCAGCCACAGGGCAAAAAGTAGAATATTCTTCACCTTTACCTTCTGCTTTACAAAGATTTTTAGAACAGCTCAATTAAGTACCCTCTTTCTGTAGGGTCAGGGGACCGGGAATCGTGAATCGTAAGATGTAAGACGTAAGTCGTGAGAGGAGAATAGCTTAAAGTTTAAAGTTTAAAGCAAGAGGGCCCGTTGTCACCAACGGGCCGGTAATCCTGCTTTATTAATTATCAAGGAATTGGAAATGCTTACTGGCCTAAATTTTGTCTTGAGCGAAAGGCAAATTTTGTTGTATTATATCGATTGCTTAATTTCTCAATAAATCTGAATTAGTTTTCAAACAAAAAACCTGAGATAATTTTCTTAGGGAGGATTAAAGAATGAAAGATTATGCTGCCGATAAAATCAGGAATATTGCTCTAGTCGGGCATGGATCCTCTGGTAAAACTTCTCTGGCTGCCTCCTTTTTATATGAAACTGGAGTCACCTCAAGACTGACTAAAGTTGAAAAAGGGAATACAATAACTGATTACGATCCGGAGGAAATAGAGAGGAATATTTCCATAAATTCAGCTCTTTGTTATCTAGAATGGAATGGGTATAAAATAAATGTCATTGATTGTCCTGGGTATACAAACTTTCTCTGGGATACAAGAGCCAGTTTGAGGGCAGTAGACAGTGGCCTGGTTGTAGTAAGTGGGGTAGCAGGGGTTGAAGTGGGTACAGAAAAAGTGTGGGAGATGCTTGAAGAGTTAAAACTTCCCCGAATTTTTGTTATCAATAAATTGGATAGAGAAAACTCTGATTATAATCGAACCTTAAATTCAATCCGTCAGTTTTTTGGTCGTCAAGCTGTTCCTGTTCAGCTTCCTATAGGCAAAGAGAAAGATTTTCAGGGAGTGATCGATCTCATCCAGAAAAAAGCCTACATTTTCGAGAAGAATGAGAGTGGCAAATTTAAAGAAATAGATATCCCTCAAGAGTTAAATGATGAAGTCCAGAAAAAGCATGAAGAATTGACTGAAATGATTGCCGAGAATGATGAGAAGTTGATGGAAGTTTACTTTGAAAAAGGAGAGCTCTCTCCGCAGGAATTAAAAAAGGGCTTTCGCCAAAGTGTCTTAACTGGACAGTTGTTTCCTGTTTTTATCGTCTCGGCTGCTTTAAATATGGGAGCCCAACAGCTTTTAGAAGGGATTTTAAGTCTTTTGCCCAATCCTCTTGAAAGGGATGCTCTCCAAGGAAAAATAAAAGGGAAGGAAGCCTTAATAAAGCCTTCCTTAGAAGGCCCTTTTGCCGCTTTAGTTTTCAAAACTATTTCCGATCCTTATACAGGAAGAATATCTGTAATGAGGATATTTTCAGGAAAGATTGGCCCAGATTCAACTGTTACTAATTCTACCAGAAACGTTGATGAAAAGCTGGGTGGACTCTTTTATCTTCAAGGAAAGGAACAAATTCCTGCTGGTCAAGCTAAAGCCGGGGATCTGGTGGCTACAGCCAAGCTCAAATCCACTTTTACTGGAGACAGCCTGGGTGCAAAGGGAAGCCAGATTGAGTTTTTGCCAATTGAATTCCCAGAACCTTCGATTTCTTTTGCTATTAAGCCTAAAACAAGAGCTGATGAGGATCGAATTTCTCAAGCTACTCACCGTATTTCAGAGGAAGATCCCACAGCCAGGATTGAAAGAGACCCAGAAACCAATGAATTAATAATTTCTGGAAATGGCCAGCTTCATGTAGAGATTCTGACTGATCGTTTAAAAAAGAGATACAATGTGGATGTTGTCCTTAAACCCCCTAAAATCCCTTATAAAGAGACAATTAAAGGCAAATCTGATGTACAAGGCAAGTATAAAAAGCAGACCGGCGGTCGCGGTCAGTATGGTGATGTTAAAATAAAGATGGAGCCTCTGCCTCGGGGAAAAGATTTTGAATTTGAGGATAAGATTTTTGGAGGGACTATTCCTAAGAATTTTATTCCTTCTATAGAAAAGGGAATTCAGGAAGCTCGAAAAAAAGGAGTAGTATCCGGTTATCCTGCCGTAGACTTCAAGGTTATCCTTTATGATGGTTCTTATCATGAGGTTGACTCTTCTGACATTGCTTTTAAAATAGCTGCTTCTATGGCCTTCAAGAAAGGAATGAAGCAAGCTAGACCGACTATTCTGGAACCAATAATGAATGTCGAAGTTTACACACCGGAAGCTTACATGGGAGATATTATGGGAAACCTAAACGGCCGGCGGGGTAAAGTTCAGGGCATGGAACAGAAGGGAAGCCTGCGCATTATCAAGGCCCAGGTGCCTATGGCTGAAATGTTGGATTTTGAACCTTCTCTAACCTCTATTACTGGAGGCAGGGGTTCATTTGTTATGGAGTTCTCTCATTATGAAGAAGTTCCCAGTCACCTCCAGCAAAAAATTATCAATGAAGCCGTAAAGGAAGGCCGGATAAAAGCAGAGGAAGAATGATCCGGCTCAAATATTATTTTGTTTCTCTTTGACCAAAAAAAGCATTAAGCCTGAGATAAGAGTCAGGCTAAGGGAAAAATAAAAAGGGGCTAAGGGACCGAAAACTTCCCAGAGCAAACCGGCTAGGAAAGAAGCTGGCAGGGCAAAGAGGCCGGTTATCATTTGAAAGCCACCTAAGCCGCTAGCTCTATATTTCTGGGGAGATAATTCACAAACAAAAGTTTTTTGGACAGGCTCTAAAGCCCCTTTATGAGCTCCATAAAGAAAAAAAGCAATAATAATTAAGAGATAAGAGCGGCTAAAAATGAAACTAAAGCAGACAGTAGCCCAAAGAAAAAAAGCTATAAAAATGACACTCTTTCTTCCTATGTTGTCTGACAGCTTGCCAAAAGGATAGGAAAGGAGGGAGGCACTGGCTGTAAAGATTAGGTAGAGAACAGGAACAAATGCGGTTTTAAAGCCAAAATTACGGGCATAAACTAGGAGAAAGGAATAACTGAAGGCAGCTAAAGCATAGATAGAACTCAAGATGAGAAATATTTTAAAATCGGAGCTGATTTCTTTAAAAGAAATTCCTTTGTAAATTTTTAGCTTGCCTTCTTTTTTTTCTTTGATAAAGAATAAAACCAAGAGAGCGCTAGCTAAAGAAGGGATGGCGGCCAGAGCAAACAGGAGACGATAGCCTAATAACCTGAAAAAAATAATACAGATAATAATTCCCGCCACTGCTCCCAAATTATCCATGGTTCGAAGCAGACCAAAATTTTTGCCCCTATTGCCAACTGAAGAGACATCTGCTACTAAAGCATCGCGGGGGGCACTTCTAATTTTTCCTGTTCTATCCAGAGCTCTAAAGGGAATAAGGTGAGTCCAGACGCTGGAGAGTGCGTAGCCTATTCGAGAAAGAGCGCCTAAAAGATAACCAATCCAGATAAAAAACTTCCTCTTTCTGAGTTTATCTGAGAGAAAGCCTGAGCCAGCCTGGGAAAGAGAGACAAGGGCGTCACCTAATCCATCCAAAAAGCCGAGAGCAGCCATATTGGCTTTTAAGACAGAAGTAACAAAAAGAGGCCAGATAGGATAAATAATATCCGAACCCATATCATTTAAGAAAGAAGCGGCCGCAAAAGTCTTAATTATTCGCCGGCTGCTAGTTTTATTTACTTCTTTCATGGCTCTTAGGTTTAGCCTAGTAAATATGGGGTCATGCCTTCATATTTGACATAAAATTAATTTAAAAGTCAATGAATTGCTACAGTTGATTTGCGGGGTCAGACCTTCATAAGTTTCATAACTTTAATTTTTACAACAATTGTAATAATTCTTGTCCCCAGCAAACAGAGGAGATATATCAATAGAGAAGCATAATTTATGAAACTTATGAAGGTCTGACCCCAACGTACAAATTGACTTTAAATGAAGCTTGGAGATATCATAGTCTAAAAATTAAGAAAGAGAAAAAATGGATGTAAAAAAATTATTTGTTTTTCTTGTTGTTTTGGCATCAGGAAAAACCAGCTTTTCCGGCAGTGGGTTTAAGACTTAAAAAAGTTGACGGTTTGAATAATATAATTATCGAAGACCAACCTATTAGTGGAGTGGCTAAAGAGGCTGATTTTAAAAAAGGAGACATCATTCTCTCTGTTAACGGCCAGGCTTTTTCTGATATAAATGATTTGCGAATTTATTTAGCCCAATTTAAGTGGGGAGATGAAGTCAAGTTTCGTCTCTTACGAAACGGTCAGGAAAAAGAAGTTGTTTTAAAATTTTAAGTGGAAGAGAATCCCCCTTTTGCTTTTGTAAAAGGAGGGAGAGAAGAATAAAATGAATGATAATTAACCATTGGGTTTAATTAATGAAATTTAGGAGGAATCAAAAATGTTTGCTCAAAAAAACAAAAAATTTATCTTCCTCAGTTGCCTTATTACTTTTTGTCTCTTTATAAGCCTAAGGGCAGAGAATGTAAAAACGCCGGCCGAAAAAGCAAGCTTCTTGAGCTACAGTCAAAATACGGAAATTGCCAGGTTCTTGAGCCAGCTTGATTTTTTATCTAATGAATTGAAAATAAAAATAATAGGACAAACTAAAGAGAGTAGAAACTACAGTCCTAAGGATCTTTTTCTTTGTATTATTACTGAAGAAGGAATAGATAATCCCAGTCTCCTTAATAGAGATAAACCAACTTTACTCATTATTGCTTCTCAACATGGAAACGAACAATCAGCTAAGGAAGCCTCCCTTCAACTTATCAGAGATTTGGCTTTTGGAAAGCTTAAACCTCTGCTCAAGAAAATTAACTTTCTTATCATTCCTCAAGCCAATCCTTATGGAAATTGGTTTAATCAGCGTCGTAATGAACAGGATTTGGATTTAAACCGTGACCATGTCAAATTGGAGTCGCCTGAGGTAAAAGCCATCCATCATGTTTTTAGAGCCTGGATGCCCGAGGCAACCATTGATGTCCATGAGAAAGGAGATGATTACTATAGAGTCTCCATAGGCTGTGTGTCCAATATTAATATAAATTCTAAACTTCAGGAATTTTCCAGAAAGAAAATTTTGGCTGAAGTCGAGCATAACCTGAAGAGAAAAAGGATTGCCTTTCATGAATATCTTGTAACTCAGCCTATGGGCATTGATTCCTCAGCCGGAGTCAGATATAGCTCCCAAGAGTTGGCTGAAAGACAGACGATGAAACGTTACAGCACAACTGATCTTAATGATGGCCGCAACAGCTTGGGTATCTATCAAACCTTATCTTTTATTCAAGAGGGAGCTTCCCGCCATGACCTTAAAACTTTAAAAGAAAGAACTCATTGGCAGTATTATGGCCTCAAGTTTTTTGCCGAGTCTCTTGCTAACCACGGACAAGAAGTAAAATCTTTGGTAAGGAGCCTCCGCCAGCAACTTCTTGAGCGTGCCAAAACCTATGATGGTAATGATATAGTCCATTTGAGAATGAAATATGCCCGAGATGTAAAACAGCCAACCCTCATTATTAAAAAATTTGAAAAGAGTCAAGCACCTATTAGAGGTGTGCTTAAAGTCGATAAGAAAGCCGGTGATTTGCTTACAGCCACTGATATTGCCCCTTATCCTTATCCTTCATCTTATAATGTAGTTGAGGAAGTAGTTAAAAACTGGTTTCCAAATGTTGAGCCAATTTTGTCTGTAAGCCGTCCCCTTGGTTATATTATTCCGGCCCAGTATCAAGAGGTCATAGCCACCATGCTTGACCATGGTCTAAAGGTAGACATGATTACTACAGATAAAATCCTTGAACTAGAGGCCTATACTGTGACAGACATTGTTCCGGCTGAATACGATTATCTTCCTCCCCAAAAAATCGAGGTTAAAAGCAATAAGCTAAAGACTGTGGTCAAGAAAGGAGATTATTTTATTTCTTGTGCTCAAGACGGGGCTAACTTAATTCCCTGCTTGCTTGAGCCCCAGTCTCAATATGGTTTTATCCGTTACTGGAAATTTAAATTAGTCCCCCAAAAGGGTGATATATTTCCTTTTTATAGATTGGTGAAAGAGCAGAAGCTGGGGCTTGTTCCTTTCAAATCCTGGCGGTAATTTTTGAAGAATTTATTTGCTTTCAGTAAGCTCCAGATAAATAATTTCCACCAGGCTCAACCAGGGCCGGCCTCCAGGCCGAGCCGGTCGGTCTTCAACCTTAAAAATTTTCTTAATTTCAGGTAATGTCTTTCCTTCTTCAATCAAAGCTTTTATTTTAGTTTGCTTTTCTTGAAGTGAAGCTATCACCCCTTCTACATCCTGGCGGCTGGCTATATCACCGTGGCCATGGACAAAGGTATCAGCATCAAGCTTTAGAATTTCTTTTAAGGTTTTTACCAGGCAGAATGAGTTTCCATTTTTATGGCGGTGGATTAAAGGCTCTCGATTAAGGAAAATGAGGTCGCCCAGAAAAGCCACTTTTTCTGCAGGGAAAAAGATAACTATATCTCCATCAGTATGGGCAGGGTAAAAATAGAGTAATTCAATTAATTCTTGGCCTAAATGAAGCTTTAATTTTTTGGAAAAAGTAATGCGGGGTAAATATAGTCTTTGCTCGGCTTCTTTAAAAGCTTGTTCCATGTCTCGCCGGGTATTAAAATGAGAAATTATATTTATGTCTTGAGGAAATCCAATCAGACCATTGACATGATCTCCATCACTATGAGTAAGGACAACATATTTAATGGGCTTAGGAGTTAATTTTTTGATTTCAGCTATCATCTCCTGAGCTGATTTTTTATCCATTTTGGCTTCTATGAGTAAAACTTCTTTTTCCCCAATGAAAAAGCCTGCATTAGCACCGCGGCCACCAATTACCTCATAGATATTTCCTTTGACGGGGATTACTTTAATTGGAGCTGGTTCCTCTTGAGCTGATAAAAGTCCTCCTCCAAAAAATGCCATGATAAAGAAAACTGCCGTGAGTTTAAACGTTTTTTTCATCAAAACCTCCCGATAAAAAATAAATTTAATCTTACAACATATCAAGTATATCCAATATTTCGCTTAGAATCTTAAAGCACATTTCAATTTTCTACCATAGAGAAAATTAAAGGCAATCTTGGCCATGAAAATCAGTGACAACGGTTGGCTGTGGACTTCAATTTTCCCTTCTTTTACAGCCTTAATTATGCTAGCCATATCTTTATTATCAGCTTCGACTAGAGAATATGTCTTACCTAACTGGCTTAAAAAATGGCAGTCTGAGGAACCGACCAGAGGCATTTTTGCTTGATGTGCTAACAGAATTGCTTTTTTATTGTAGTTAATTAAGTGATTGTAGAAATGAGAAAACTCTACTCCGTCAAAGAAGGGAAGATAGTCGAAAAGAGCTGAGTTTAGTGAGTGTGAACCAGGAAAGAAAGGGTGGGGAGCAATGATCAAAGAAGAAGGACTTTTTATTTCTCTAAGATATTCCAGTGATTTGTCAGAAGGAGCCTTTTTAAAGCCAGGGTTGATAATCAGGACATGTTTATTTGAGAAGTTGGCCTCTATCCCGGGGATAAGAATTAGTCCATGGCGGTAAGCATACTCAGCTAAATCTTGATTATAGGTAACGATTTCGTGATTAGTAATGGCCAGAGCCTCGAATCCTAACTCTTGAGCTTTATCGATTAACTGGAAGGCATTATAATTAATTTTTTCGTAGGGATCCTCAGCAGTATGAATATGGAAATCTACTTTAAGTTTAGCTGACATTATAGAAATGTTTCCTTCTGCTTCCCATTTTATTTATAAATTAGGCTCATGGCAATAATGGATCCATGTGATGAAAAAACAAGCTGGAATTAACTGGATGGGTGGCACGGCATGTCTCCGCCCGCAGCGGAAGGGGTTCCCCACGGGGGGATGGGTGAAGTGAGGACGGAGATTTGCCGTGACAGGACACATTTGTTAGTTCATACCCTTCAATTTGCGAACAAAGAATACTCATTATTGTCATGAGCCGTAAATTAAAAATAACTTTTATCCTTTAACTCAACGCCTCTTTTACTTTCTCTCCGATTTCAGCCGGGCTCTCAGCTACTAAGACTCCTGCTTTTTTTAGAGCTTCCATTTTTTCCTTGGCTGTTCCTTTGCCTCCAGCAATTATTGCTCCTGCATGACCCATCCTTCTCCCCGGAGGAGCAGTTTGGCCAGCTATAAAGCTAACCACGGGTTTAGGGAACTCTCTTTTTATATACTCTGCTGCTTCTTCTTCGGCTGTACCGCCGATTTCTCCGATAAGAATAACAGCTTCAGTCTCATTATCATCTTTAAAGAGCTGAAGAAGATCTCTAAATTTGAGGCCGACGATGGGGTCGCCGCCGATGCCTACAGCAGTCGATTGGCCGTACCCCCACTTGCTCACTTGGTCAACAGCTTCATAGGTCAGAGTCCCTGAACGAGAGATAATTCCGACTGACCCAGGAGTATGGATATGTCCAGGCATAATGCCAATTTTACATTTCCCAGGGGAAATTATACCAGGAGTATTAGGTCCAATAAGAGAACAGTTTTTATCCTTTAGGAACTGTTTGACTTTGATCATGTCGAAAGTAGGAATCCCTTCGGTAATGCAGACGACCACCTCCAGGCCAGCATCGGCCGCTTCCATAATAGCGTCAGCTGCAAAAAAAGCAGGGACAAAAATGACCGAAGCATTAGCTTCCTCTTTTTCTACTGCTTCAGCTACAGAGTTAAAGACAGGTACTCCAAGATGAACTTGACCTCCTTTGCCAGGAGTAACACCGGCCACTATTTTGGTTCCATATTCCTGCATTTTTTGGCTGTGGAAAGTACCTTCGCTGCCTGTTATCCCTTGAACAACTACTCTTGTTTGCTCATCGATTAAGATACTCATTTTCAACTCCTTTCTGATGATTGAGCCAGGGGAACTACTTTCTCTGCTGCTTCTTTCATACTGGAAGCAGGGTAAAAAGCCAGACCGGAATCAGCTAGAATCTTTTTGCCTAAATCAACATTAGTTCCTTCCAGTCTGACTACCATAGGAACTTTAAGTCCAACTTCATTGGCAGCTTTAACAATGCCGTTGGCCACCATATCGCAGCGGACAATTCCTCCAAAGATATTGATTAAAGCAGCCTTAACCTCCTTGTCAGAAACAAGGATTTTAAAGGCATTCTTAACGGCTTCTTCAGAAACACCACCACCCACATCAAGGAAATTAGCCGGCATTCCTCCCGAATACATGATGATATCCATAGTGGCCATAGCTAAGCCTGCTCCATTGACCATACAGCCGACATTTCCATCCAGTTTAATGTAGTTTAAGCTGTACTTAGAGGCCTCGACTTCTAACGGATCTTCTTCATTTAAGTCTCTCATCTCTTTTATCTCAGGATGGCGAGCTAAAGCATTGTCGTCGAAGTTCATCTTAGCATCAAGAGCTAAAACATCGCCTTCTTTAGTAATAAGAAGAGGATTTATTTCGGCTAAAGAAGCATCTGTGGCTTCAAAAGCCCTGTACAAACTGGATATAAACTTGATTGCTTGTTTTAAGGTCTGTCCTTCGAGGCCTAACTTAAAAGCTAATTTTCTGGCCTGGAAAGTTAAGAAACCCGTGGCTGGATTGACATATTCTTTGAATATTAGTTCTGGAGTTTCAGCCGCAACCTTTTCTATTTCTACTCCTCCTTCAGGTGATGCCATGACCACTGGAGCTTCCTTGGCTCTGTCAATGACAATGCCTACATAAAGTTCCCTGGCGATTTGCAGGGCTTCCTCGACCAAAACCATTCTAACCAGTTTCCCCTCTGGCCCGGTTTGATGAGTAACCAGAGTCATACCTATCATTTCTCTAGCAATTTGGGCTGCTTCCTGAGGATTGTTAGCCAGTTTAATACCGCCGCCTTTGCCTCTGCCCCCGGCATGGACCTGGGCTTTGAGGACAACCTTAGGTCCAACTCGCTCAGCAATTTGGCGGGCATTGTCCGCAGTATCAGCTACCTCTCCCTTAGGAATACGAACCCCATATTGATTGAGAATTTGCTTGGCTTGAAACTCATGAATTTTCATTGTTTTTCTTCCTTATCTTTTTTAAATATTTTAAATTTCTTAAGATAGTAAAAAGCACTTTTCTTAGGCAACTTCAGAAGAAAAGGGGAATTTAAAGTTTAACCAGCTTTTCTGTATTCCTTTTTTCCTTCTTGATAAAGATCTCCTCCATACATGTCATTGATGACAATGCAGGGAAAATCTTTAACTTTTATTTTCCGGATAGCTTCAGGACCCAGTTCTGGATAAGCCACAATTTCAGCTGCTTCAATACTTTTGGAGATTAGAGCTCCAGCTCCACCTACAGCCGCCATATAAACTGCTTTGTATTTTTTCAGGGATTCCTTAACCTCTTCACTTCTTGAACCTTTGCCTATTGTTCCTTTTAACCCAAGAGCATGGAGGGTGGGGGCATAAGAATCCATGCGGTAGCTGGTAGTTGGACCGGCTGAGCCAATAGCTTTGCCTGGTCGAGCAGGAGTGGGGCCAACATAATAGATGAATTGTCCTTTGATATCTATTGGCAGTTCTTTTCCTTGTTCGATCAATTCTATCAGTTTTTTATGGGCTGAGTCTCTACCTGTATAGAGGTAACCACTGAGGTAAACTCTATCTCCTGCCCGCAGTTTGGCTATTTCCTCATCTGAAACCGGCGTTTTTATTCTGTGTTCAGCCATTTTCTTAGAATTTTAGGGTGTTAACAACATTGCGCACCGCAGCCTCTGATTTCTTGATAGCTTCTTTTTCTTCTTCTGTAAGGTCTAATTCAATTATTTCTTCAACCCCATTAGCTCCTAATTTGATGGGAACCCCAAAGAAAAGGTCATTAATGCCATATTCTCCTTCAAGATAGGCTGAACAGGGAAGGATCTTTTTTTTATCTTTGATGATAGATTCTACCATTTCAGTAATAGAAAGAGCGGGGGCATAATAGGCGCTGCCAGTTTTGAGGTAAGAGACAATTTCACCGCCAGCATTTCTGGTTCGAGCAATGATTGCTTCAATTCTATCCTGAGGTAAGAAGTGGCTTAAAGGAATTCCCGAGACGGTAGTATAGCGGGCAAAAGGAACCATTGTATCGCCGTGGCCGCCTACAACCAGAGCTTGAATGCTGTCAACCGAGACATTAAGTTCCATGGCAATAAAAGCTCGGAAGCGAGTTGTGTCTAAGATGCCGGCCATTCCAACGACTCTATTTTTAGGAAAGCCGCTGACTTTAAAAGCTGTATAAACCATGGCATCAAGAGGGTTGGAGACAACAAGCAGGATTCCCTGAGGGGAATATTTAGCTACTTGCTCTGTTACAGATTTGACGATGTCAAAGTTAGTTCCTACCAGTTCATCCCGGCTCATGCCTGGCTTTCTGGGAACTCCAGCAGTAATGACCACAACGTCAGAATTGGCCGTATCAGCATAAGAATTAGTTCCTGTAATTCTGGAGTCGTATTTACCCACTGGTCCGCCTTCCAGCATATCCAGTCCTTTGCCGATGGGCATGTCTTCGATTATGTCCAGGAGGACAACATCGCCTAATTCTTTTTCTGCGATTTTGAAAGCAGTGACTTCACCGACATGTCCTGCACCAATGACACTTATCTTTTTTCTCATATTTTAATACCTCCTAATTATATTGATGATTATTAGAAAAATAATCAATCTTATTCTCAGTAAAACCCGAATGCCCAGTCTTTGATCATTGTTGCTGGCTGTAGTCCTGCCACCTTTGCTTCAAATTGGGATCTTTTAAAGTTTCCATCAGGTAATCGGCATATTCTGCTCCGGTAGCGCCGTTAGCTCTTCCAGTAATAACCAATTTTTTTTCATACTGGCCGCAAATATCAAGAGCCATTTCTAAGTTTTTAGCTTTATCTGCATAGCCTATGTGATTGATGAGCATAGCGGCTGCTCGTATCATACTGCAAGGATCTGCGTACTTTGCCCGCCCCTCTCTTACCATTCTCGGGGCAGATCCGTGAATAGCTTCGAACATGGCATAACGCTTGCCGATATTAGCGCTGCCAGCTGTTCCTACTCCTCCTTGAAATTCGGCCGCTTCGTCAGTCAGAATGTCTCCATAGAGATTGGGTAAAACCATGACTTTGAATTGAGTTCTTCGCTTGGGGTCGACTAGTTTGGCCGTCATGATGTCAATGTACCAGTCATCACACTCAATTTCTGGATATTCTTTAGCAATTTTATAGCCAATATCCAGAAATTTTCCATCTGAAATTTTGACCACGTTGGCCTTAGTCACAATAGTTACTTTGTTGATATTATTTTTTCGGGCATATTCAAAAGCTAAGCGGATGATTCTTTCTGCTCCCTGGGTAGTAATGACTTTAAAATCAACGGCCAAATCGGGGGTTACATGGATGCCTTTGCTGCCCATTATATAAGCACCTTCAGTGTTTTCCCTAAAAAACATCCAGTCTATTCCCTGTTGGGGGACCTTTACTGGCCGGACATTGGCAAAAAGATCTAGATAACGGCGCATAGCCACATTAGCACTTTCAATGTTAGGCCAGGGATCACCTCTTCTAGGAGTAGTCGTCGGTCCTTTAAGGATGACATGACATTTTTTGATTTCTTCTAAGACATCATCAGGAATGGCTTTATTATGTTTAGCCCTATTTTCTATAGTCAGTCCTTCAATATTTCGAATTTCAATTTTTCCATTTTCCAGCGCTCCTGCTAAGACAAATTCAACCACCCTGCGGGCCTCTTTGGCTATGTAAGGACCGATGCCATCACCACCGATAACGCCTATAATAATAGGCTTAAGCTTAGTGTAATCAATCCAATCTGCTTCTTTTTTTAAATCTTCTACTCTTTTTAGCTGTTCTTCAAGAATCTTAGCGAAATGCCCTTTAGCTTTTTCGATAGCGGTATAATCCATATTGAGACTCCTTAAAAATTGTGAAATAAAAGATAATAAATCAGAAAGAATATTATAATTTTTTGCGATGAAAATCAACTTATCATTTTTATAAACAGCGGATTTTTTTAAAATTCTTATTACTAGCAAAAGGCAAATTTGAAATATTTTTGACAAATACCATAAAACATTTTATACACTATAAATTGATCTTATTGTATTAGGGAGAAATGGAATGTTAGAATCATACTTTAAAGACGAAAAAGAAAGAAAAGAAAAGGGTATTCCACCTCTACCCCTTACACCGGCCCAAACCGAAGAGGTCTGCAGTTTATTGGAGAATCCGCCTCAGGGAAAAGAAGACCTTCTTGTCAATCTTTTGAAAAATAGAATATCTCCAGGTGTGGATCCGGCTGCTAAAGTAAAAGCTGACTGGTTAGTCATGTTGGCCAAAGGCAAAGTATCTTCGCCTCTTATCTCTAAAGGAGAAGCAGTCTTTATTTTAGGAACAATGCTGGGTGGCTACAATGTCAAGCCTTTACTTGAATTTCTAGAAGATGAGGAATTAGCTCCAACCGCGGCTGAGGCTTTGAAAGGGATAACCCTTGTTTATGATGCTTTTGAGGAAGTAGTGGAGCTAGCCAAGAAAAATCAATATGCTCAACAGGTGCTTACTTCCTGGGCCCAAGGAGAGTGGTTTCTGGGCAAACCAGCCTTTCCCCAGAAGTTCGTCTTAAAAGTTTTCAAAGTTGAAGGGGAAGTAAATACAGATGATTTATCCCCGGCTAAGCATGCTTGGAGCCGGCCAGATATCCCTCTTCATGCTCTTTCCATGGGAGAAACCAGATTTCCAGGAGGAATTGAAACTATCAGCCAATTCCGTCAGGAGGGATATAAAGTGGCATTTGTAGCTGATGTGGTCGGAACAGGTTCTTCGCGGAAGTCTGCCTGTAATTCTTTAATGTGGCATATCGGCCAGGACATTCCCTATGTGCCCAATAAACGCAGAGGAGGCATTGTTCTGGGAGGTCTGATTGCTCCAATTTTTTTCAATACGGTTGAAGATTCATGTGGATTACCTCTAATGTGTGATGTCACCTGGATGAAAACAGGGGAAGTGATTGTTATAAATACCCAGTCTCAAACGATTACCAATGAAGCTGGAAAAGAAATGACAGCTTTTAATTTTCAACCTCCTTCTCTCCGAGATGAGTACAGGGCAGGCGGTCGCCTTAATTTGATTATCGGACGCTCCTTGACGGCCAAGGCTCGTCAAGTCTTGGGTCTTAAAGAAGCAGATTTTTTTACCAAAGTAAAATGGCCAGTTCCTAAAAAAAATCAAGGTTATTCTTTGGCTCAAAAAATTGTGGGCAAGGCTTGTGGCCTGCCAGGAGTATTGCCAGGTACTTCTTGTGAACCAAAAATGACTACTGTCGGCTCCCAGGATACAACTGGACCGATGACGGCCGATGAATTAAAAGAGTTAGCCTGCTTGAAGTTTCAGACAGAGCTTTTTATGCAGTCTTTTTGTCATACAGCCGCCTATCCCAAATTGCCTGATGTCAAAATGCATAAATCTTTGGCTGAATTTGTTGTTGAAAGAAAAGGAGTAACCTTGAGACCAGGTGATGGCATAATTCACTCTTGGTTGAATCGGTTTTTAATCCCCGATACTTTAGGAACAGCAGGAGATTCTCATACCAGGTTTCCAATCGGACTCAGCTTTCCTGCCGGCTCAGGCTTGGTGGCTTTTGCTGGGGCTTTAGGTTTTATGCCTTTAAGTATGCCAGAATCTGTTCTGGTCAAATTTAAGGGAAAACTAAAGCTAGGACTAACTCTAAGAGATGTGGTAAATTCCATTCCTTATTTTGCTATCCAAAAAGGGTTGCTAACTGTGGCTAAACAGGATAAAAAGAATGTTTTTAATGGGCGGATCATTGAGATGGAGGGATTACCTCATTTGACTGTGGAACAGGCTTTTGAGCTCACAAATGCTACGGCTGAACGTTCAGCCGCTGCTGGAACAGTAGCTCTTAGCCAAGAGAGTGTAGTTAGCTATATTAAGAGCAACATTGCTCTTATGAAAGCTATGATTAAAGAGGAATATCAGGATGCAGAGAGCCTTTCTCGAAGGATAGAAGCCTGTCAACAATGGCTGAAAAATCCTTTGCTTCTTCAACGGGATGAAAACGCAGAGTTTGCAGCCGTCTTGGAAATAGATTTAAGCCAGATAGAAGAGCCAATTGTAGCCTGTCCTAATGATCCTGATGATGTAAAGCTTCTTTCTGAAGTGAGTGGGGATAAGATTGATGAAATATTTATCGGTTCTTGTATGACCAATATTGGTCATTTCCGAGCCGTGGCCAAAATCCTTGAAGGTGAAAGTTACCTTAAAACCCGTATCTGGCTAACGCCACCGACAAAGATGGATAGAGCTCAACTTCTTCGGGAAGGATATTATTCTATCTATGCCAGCGTTGGTGCCCGTACCGAAATTCCAGGATGTTCTCTTTGTATGGGCAATCAAGCTCGAGTTAGACCAGAAGCAACCATCATTTCCACTTCTACCCGTAATTTTGATAATCGTATGGGCGATAGGGCTCAAGTTTATCTTGGTTCGGCTGAATTAGCAGCGGTAGCAGCCGTCTTAGGACGCCTTCCTTCGCCACGAGAGTATTTTTCTATTTATAAGCAGAAAATTAAACCTTATGAGGCTGATATCTACCGCTATCTCCAGTTTGACCAGATGGAAGATTTAAAGCTTGATTACTAAGGCATAACCCAGTATATTTCTTCCTTTAAAATTTAAACTATGGTTCATCGCATTAATGAATACCTGAAGTCCGGAAATGGAGGAAAGAGGGTCAATCCGATGTCCTTGCGAGCGAAGCGAAGCAATCTCAACTATAAGTATTTTAACCATTAATGGCAGGAGAAAATGAATGAGATGGCCACGTCGCTTCGCTCCTCGCCATGACATGTAGGAATTGGCCATGGAATTTTAGGTATCTATTAATGCGATGAACAAAATTTTATTATAGGAAGCATTTCCAAATTCTTAGTAGTTAACAATGAGTGAAGTTATCTTTAAAAGCAGCGATTTCCTTCCATCTGAAGCCCATAATCAATCTCCTGCTTGCTTAACTCTTTTAATTTTGTTAATTTGATAATAAATAGATAGTTAAGGAGGCAATAATGGAGGAAGAAATTGGCAGAATTACTCATTATTTTTCCAAAATAAATGTAGGTGTTTTAGAACTTTCCAAGGGTAAACTTCAGGTTGGTGATACAATTCATATTAAGGGTCATACTACGGATTTCTATCAGAAGGTTGATTCCATGCAGGTTGAACATCAGCCTGTAGATACAGCTAAACCTGGAGAGCCGGTAGGACTTGAAGTCGAAAACCCGGTTAGAGAAAATGATTTAGTTTTTAAAGTAACTGAAGAGTAATTAATACCTAACCTATTTTTATGCCAAAAAAATTTATAATTTGGAGAAAAAATGGATGGCCATAAAGAAGATAGCCCTGATAATTTAAAAAGCTATTATGAAAAATGGAAAAAGGGAAAATACGAAAAAGAGATTTTGGCTAACGGAGATCAAAGAAAAAAGTTTACAACGATTTCAGGCAGAGAAATAAAAGAGATATATACTCCTCAGGATCTAAAAGATTTTCAATATTTAAAAGATTTGGGATTTCCAGGGGAATATCCCTTTACCAGAGGCGTTCATGCTTCTATGTATCGGGGTCGCCTCTGGACAATGAGACAATTTTCTGGCTTCGGCACAGCTGAAGACACCAATAAGAGGTATAAATATCTACTCTCCCATGGCCAAACAGGACTTAGCGTTGCTTTTCATCTGCCCACATTAATGGGCATTGATTCTAATCATCCCTTGGCTCAAGGGGAAATAGGGAAATGTGGAGTAGCGGTTGATAGTTTGGCTGACATGGAGATCCTCTTCAATAGTATTCCTCTAGATAAAGTTTCGACCTCAATGACTATCAATGCCCCAGCCCCAGTCCTTTGGGCCATGTACATTGCTGTGGCCGAGAAACAAGGCCTTTCTCCTCGTGTAATTTCAGGCACTATTCAAAATGATATTCTTAAAGAATATATTGCTCAAAAAACTTATATTTTCCCACCCAAACCTTCTATGAAGTTAATCGTTGATACTTTTGAATATGGATCGAAGGAAGTACCCCGTTGGAACACAATTTCCATTTCAGGCTATCACATCCGAGAAGCTGGCTCAACCGCCCTCCAGGAGTTAGCCTTTACCTTAAGAGATGGAATTGAGTATGTAGAATGGGCTCTGGAGAGAGGACTCAAGATTGATAAGTTTGCTCCTCGCCTTTCTTTCTTTTTTAATGCTCATAATGATTTTTTTGAAGAGATTGCTAAATTCAGAGCGGCCCGAAGAATCTGGGCGGAAGTAATGAAAAAAAGGTTTGGCGCTCGCAAGCCAAGATCGTGGTGGCTTAGATTCCACACTCAAACTTCAGGTGTTTCTCTCATGGCTCAACAACCTTACAATAACATTGTGAGAGTAACCCTTCAGGCCCTGGCTGCTGTGCTGGGAGGAACCCAATCGTTGCACACGAATTCTCTTGATGAAACTTATGCTCTGCCTTCAGAGAAGGCGGTAACTATTGCCCTCCGAACTCAACAGATTATTGCTCATGAAAGTGGAGTAGCCAATTCTATAGATCCTTTAGGAGGATCATATTTGGTAGAAAAATTGACTAAAAAAATGGAAGAGGAAGCTAAAGCTTATATTAGAAAGATAGATGACATGGGCAGTATGGTTAAGGCAATAGAGTTAGGATTTCCTCAGAGAGAGATAATTGAAAGTGCCTATAATTACCAGAGAGCTGTAGAAAAAAAGGAAAAAATTATTGTTGGAGTGAATGCCTATCAAATGGAATATGAACCTATTCCTATCTTACAAATCGATGAAGCTGTGACCAAACAACAATTAGCCCGATTAAAAGAAGTTAAGAAAACAAGAAATAATTCTTTGGTCAAAAGTAATCTGGCCGATTTAAAAAAAGCTGCTCGGGATAATCTGAACTTGATGCCTTTTATTCTGCGTTGTGTTAAATCTTATGCTACTTTAGGCGAAGTAATAGATGCTTTAAAGGAAGTTTATGGCCAATACCAAGAACCAATAATATATTAACCTAGGAGGAGATAATGTCAGCAAGGAAGATTAGAATCTTGATAGCTAAGCCTGGTTTAGATGGCCATGATCGGGGAGCTAAAATAATTTGTCGAGCTTTAAGAGATGCTGGATTTGAAGTTATTTATACTGGATTAAGGCGAACTCCAGAGGAAATTGTTAATGCCGCCGTCCAAGAAGATGTCGATTTAATTGGACTCAGTATTCTCTCTGGAGCCCATAATGTCCTTTTCCCTAATATCATGAAATTACTAAAAGAAAAAGGGGGCGATGAGATTAAAGTCATTGCTGGGGGAATTATTCCTGAGAAGGATGTCCCTCATTTGAAAAAAATAGGAATAGCTGAAATATTTCTGCCGGGATCATCCACTCAAGATATTATAAAATGGATAAAAACCAAAGTGGAGAAAAAAATATCGGGCGCAAAAATATAATAAATTTCTTGACATTAAATTTTTAATTATGATAATCAACAAAAAGAATAATGCCTAAAAAAATTTTTTCTTTTATTATAGTTCCCCATCACAAAGGAAAATCGAAATCTATCACTTTAAGCGATAAAGCTCTAAAAATTTTAGCCGGATTGGCCATTGCTTTGTTCCTGCTTCTGGTTTTGTTCATGGTTGACTATTGGACAATGAATGTTACTAGACAGAAATATAAAGATTTAATGGCCGTCAATCAAAAGCAAAAAGAAAAGATTGTACATTATAAACAATCAATAAATCAGCTAAAAACTACCATCAATCATTTTGAAAATTATGCCAAGAAAATCAATATTATGGCTGGACTCAAATCTCCTGACGTTTTGAAAGAAGTTGGAATTGGTGATTCTAACTTAAATGAAACTCAGATGAGTCTAATAACCCAGCCACCTTCTTCTGTTGATATTGACAATTTGCAACAGATTAACCAGAAAGCAGCTGGAATCGAAAAAAACCTGACAACTTTAGTTCAATTTTTTGAAAACCAATCTTTAAAGCTGGCTGCTACTCCTTCCATCTGGCCTACTAAGGGCTGGGTGACTTCTGCTTTTGGCTGGAGAAATGATCCCTTTACAGGAAAAAGAGCTTTTCATAGAGGAATTGATATTGCTACTAATTTAGGCAATCCTGTAATAGCTACGGCTGATGGTGTTGTTGTTCAAACGAAAATAGAAAAAATCGGGGGGAGGACAATCATTATTAGCCACCGTGGCGGTTATACTACTGTTTATTGCCATTTGAATAAATTTTTAGTTAGACCTGGTAAACGAGTAAAAAGAGGTGACGTCATTGGAGAAGTTGGTAAAACAGGCAAGGCTTTAGGACCTCACCTTCATTACGAGGTTAGAGTTAATGGTAAGACGGTGAATCCCTATTATTATATTTTGGAAGAATAGAAGTAACCGTTTCTGCTCTTATTTTAATTAAAACAATCACCTAATTTAAGTTTTGCCCCTAGGGAAAAAGCGTAAGCAGTCATAGGTTTTTTATTTTCTGGCTGGAGTTCTTCCATCAGAAAAGCAGTCTGCTGGCCGCAGCCGACTCCCAGACCTTCCTTATTTATGCTGAAAATTTCTCCGGGGGAAAGATTAAGGGCAATCTTAGGCTGAAAAGCTCTGCCTTTAATTATCTTTAAACGTTGGCCCTGGAGAAAGGTAAAAGCTGAAGGCCAGGGATAGAAGGCTCTGACCTGTCTTTCTATTTGAAGTGAATTTTTTTTCCAATTAATTCTGCCATCTTCTTTCTTTAATCGAGGAGCATAAGTGGCCTGAGCATGATTTTGAGGAAGAGGCTTTATCTCGTCTATTTTAGATATTGTTTCTACTAATAGATTAGCTCCAATTTCGGCCAAACGCTCTTCCAATTCTCCGGTTCTTTCTTGGGGGTAAATTGAGACTTCTTTCTGGGAAAGAATATCTCCTTCATCCATTTTTTCGTTAAGCTTAAAGATGGTTACGCCTGTTTTTTTTTCTCCATTAAGCAAAGCCCAGGATACAGGTGAAGCTCCTCTATACTTAGGTAGCAAGGAAAAATGGACGTTGATAGAGCCATAATAAGGAATGTAGATAATAGAGGATGGGATAAGTTGGCCATAAGCCACTACGACAATAAGGTCAGGCTTTATTTTCTCAATAATTTTTGCAGCTTCAGGATCTTTTCTAATTTTAGGAGGTTGATAACAGGGGATTTTATGATCCACAGCAAACTTTTTCACAGGTGGGGATGTGAGTTTTCTGCCTCTGCCCGAAGGTTTGTCGGGCTGGGTTATTATTAGAGCTAAATTATGGTTGGCTTCTAAAATTTTTTTTAAGTAAGGAATCGCTAAGGCCGGGCTGCCGAAGAAGACAATTTTCATGAAATTCTGTTTTTTTCCATTATTTTTTTCAATTTTTTTCTTATCAAGCTTTTCTTTAAAAGAGAAAGATGGTCAATAAAGAGCTTACCATTTAGATGGTCTATTTCATGACAGAAGACTCTGGCTAAAAGATCTTTGGCTTCAATTATTTGTTCCTTTCCCTGGAGATTAATCCCCTTAACTGTAATCCTTGAAGGTCTGAGAACTTTCTCTTGAATTTCAGGTACAGAAAGGCAGCCTTCAACTTCGATGAGTTCACCTTCCTTGCTTATAATCTCGGGATTGATAAGAATGAATACATCTTTTTCCTTCTCGCCCAGCGAAAGGTCAACTGTTATCAGCCGCAAACTTTTATTTATCTGAGGAGCAGCTAAGCCGATACCTGGCGCAGCTCTCATCGTCTGGAGCATGTTTTGGGCTAGTTGTCTGATTTGTTCATCGATATTTTTAATGGCTTCTGCCCTTTTAAATAGAGTTGGATGTCCATATTTAATTATATCTAAAATAGCCATTTTTTATCTGATCCTTTCTCTTTTTTTTGCTTTTTATTTTAAATCAAATTCCATCTTTATTCAATCTTGGGATGGCTCTGTTACGGCGGTGTGGTCAGACCTTCATAAGTTTCATAATTTTAGTTTTTACAATAACTATAATGACTTTTGTTCCCTACAAACCGACGAAATATATCAATAGAGAAGCATAATTTATGAAACTTATGAAGGTCTGACCCCTTTTATTTGCTGTTTGTAAATGATGAAGTGATTCTTTTCTAAGCTTTGGAGGAAGAGGGTAAGTCTTTCCTCTACAGGTTGGACCTTATTTCCAAATTTAGCTTCAAGATTTTCGGCCAACTCCTCTACAGTGCAACGGCCATTGCATTGAGTCCAAATAAAGCTGCCCACAGTGTCCAGCCTTATTTTAAAATATGGGTTTTTGAGCCGAGGCAGAAGATGTTTAACCAAGAGTGGATGCCTAAATTTAGGTTTAAGGAGTGTAACCAGCCCCTTTTCGTCTTTTTGCCATTTGCTGTTTTTAAGGGGAATCAGCTTGTAAAAATTTATTTGGCCAATTGACTCTTTCTTCTTCAATGTATTCTTAATTCACAAATTTTAGAATAGTATGGCTCATCACAATAATGGATAGCTGAAATGAAAAAACAGGGTTAATTTAATTGGATGGGTGGAGCCAGGACGGCGATATACTGTGACAGGATCCATCTCTCAATTCACGGCCTTTGATTTTTAAACTGAAAGTGATCGTTATTGCGATTAGCCATAATTATTAATAACCAGAATAGTAATTTGGTATTTTATTCTTCTGAAGATTGAACCGAACCGTATTCTCCTGATTCAATCATCTTTTTATAAGGAAAATAAATAAGAATAAAACCAAGGATGAAAAAGATTACCAGCCCCAACCAGGCACTGTTCCAAACCTGGGGCAAGTGGAGTTTAGCGCCTTTTAAAGCTGCAGTAATAATCCCGGTTATGGCCTGCCCGGCAATTAATCCTGAAGCCAGAAGAAGGCCGATGTTCTCGACCACCTCCCGGCCTTTTGCTGTTGGCTTTTTAGCAAGCACTGTTCTATCCAAGAAGTATTTTATGACTCCACCAAAGAAGACACAGGCGGTGGCTCTAAAAGGAAGATACATACCGACGGCAATAAGCATGGGAGAAGGAGAACCAATCAAAATTAAAACTACAGCCAGCAACATGCCAGCAATAACCAAAGGCCAGGCCATTTCACCGCCTACTATCCCTTTGGCCATGGTGGCCATTAAGCCAGCTTGAGGAGCAGGTAAGGCATCGCTGCCAATACCTATATTGCTGTGTAATAGTTGAAGAGAAAAGGTAAGGGTTAAGGCAGCGGCTATTACTCCAATCATCCCTCCCACTTGCATCCGCCAGGGCGTTCCTCCAAGGATATGACCTACTTTCCAATCCTGGATCATATCTCCAGCTACACCGGCTACACAACAAACTACAGCCGCAACTCCCAAGACGGCAGCAATACCTGGATTTCCTCGTTGACCCATTAAAACCATCATTAAAGCAGCTATCAAAAGGGTGGTTAAAGTTAAGCCAGAAATGGGATTAGAAGAAGAACCGATAATACCTACTAGATAGCCAGCCACGGCTGCAAAAAGCAGGCCCATAACAATCATTACTAAGGCTGAGACAATTGAAGAGCCAATATTGTGAGTGAAAACATTATAGAGAATTATCATAGGGATGATTAAAGCAACGATGGCTAAAATGATGGAAGGGAATGGTAAGTCCTTATCCGTTCTAATTATATCTGAAGCCCCGCCTGCTTGGGCTTTTTTAACATCAGCGAAGGAACGGCCGATGCCAGCTATCAGACTTTTTCTCATTTTAAACAAAGTGTAAAAAGCTGCGACTAGCATAGCTCCTACAGCTACAGGCTTAATCTGAGCGTTATAAGCAGAAATAGCCATGGCTGTCCAATCACCTTGGAAATTAGTGACAATAGTCTTTAAGTCTCCACTTATAAAGAGGAGAATAGGCATCAGAAAAAGCCAACCTAAAACGCCCCCAGAAAAGGTGAGGGCTGCCAATTTAGGTCCAATTATGTAGCCTACCCCTGTCATGGCCGCATTGGCGGCTGGAGATTCTATAAACATTCTTCCTTTAATTGAAGCACTTTTAGTAATTTCTACATTATCACTATTAAGATAAGTAATTCTTGATAAACCAGGGATTTTAAACACAGCATGAGCATAAGGTTTTATAATTCGGATGCCGTTTTCACTGGTGAAGAATTCTATAAATCCGCCTAAGCCCATAGCCCAGAACATGTATGAAGCGTTAGAACCTGCTTTCTGGCCAGTTTTGACCATTTCCGCGCAGGCGATGCTTTCAGGGAAGGGAAGTTCTGCGTCTTCAACCAGGGTGCGCCGGACGAGAATAATAAACAGCACTCCCAATATTCCTCCTACTAACATCAGTAAGGAAGATTTGAAAAAATCAAATTTTGTCCAGACTCCTGTCATTAAAAAGGCAGGAATAGTAAAGATAGCTCCAGCGGCTAGAGCTTCACCTACAGCTCCTGTTGTTCGGGCTAGGTTTTCTTCCAGAATTGTACCTTTAAAAGGGCGGAGGACAGCCATTGAAATGACAGCTGCGGGGAAAGTGGCCGCTACCGTCATACCCACCAGCAAACCTAAATAAGCATTGGCTGCGCCTAGAATAATAGCCATTATTATTCCTAACAATATAGCTTTGAATGAGATTTCTTTCATTGATTGTTCGGGAGGAACATATGGCTTGAAAATTTTATCACTCATTAAAGCCTCCTAGTGGTAAAATTTATCTAATTGTTCAGAAATATATATTTGTCCTCGCTAAAAAGTCAAGGGAAAAGAAATTGTTAGGGCATATTGTATCTTAAAAGAGTGCAGATTTTCAAAGAAAAATAAGAGTTGGCAGCGATTTTCATCCATCCTTTTTTTTATTTGCCTGGAATAGGAAATTATGTTAAATAAAATATATAGGAAAAAAAAGAGATGAGTTTTTGGCGCTGGATTAAAGAAAATCTTTTTTGTGACTTAGCTATAGATTTGGGGACAGCTAACACGCTTGTCTATTTAAAAGGAAAAGGAATAATTGTTCAAGAACCCTCTATTGTAGTTGTCAACAGACAAAACGGTAAGGTAGAAGCAGTGGGTCGTCGAGCTAAGGACATGTTGGGCAAGACGCCGAGCAATGTTTTAGCTATAAAACCTATGCGAGATGGAGTCATAGCTGATTTTGAGATTACCGAGAAGATGCTCGATTTTTTCATCAAAAAATCCACCAATAACCGCAGTTTTCTGATTAGACCAAGAATAGTCATCGGTATTCCCACTGGCATTACTCAAGTAGAGAGAAGAGCAGTCAAGGATGTGGCCATGAGAGCCAAAGCCTCTGAAGTTTATTTGGTCGAACAACCCATGTCGGCCTCTGTAGGAGCTGAACTTCCTATCTCTGAACCTACCGGAAACATGATTGTTGATATCGGAGGAGGGACGACTGATATTGCTGTTATTTCCCTCAATGGAATTGTTTTTAATCATTCCATTCGAATCGCTGGCAATGAGATGGATGAATCTATTATCCAGTACATTAAGAAAAAATATAATTTACTGATAGGCGAGAAGACAGCTGAACAGGTAAAGATGCATATCGGATCTGCTTACCCACTTGATGAGCCTATGACTATGGAAATTAAGGGGAGAGACTTAAAAGAAGGCATTCCTAAAACCATTGTTGTCGATGACCAGGAAATAAGAGGAGCCCTTGAGGATGTAGTAGCCTCTATAATTAATGCGGTTAGAATTGCTCTGGAGAAAACCCCACCTGAACTTTCAGCTGATATAATTGATAAAGGAATTGTTCTAACTGGAGGAGGGGCTCTGCTTAAAAATATAGATAGAAGAATAAGGGAAGAGACCCAGCTTCCTGTTTTCATAAGTGATGATCCTCTAACCACTGTGGTCATCGGAGCCGGAAAGATGCTCGATGATTTGGATCTTTTGAAAAAGATATCTCTTATATAACCGACTGAATTCATATGTCCCTTTTCCAGAAAGAAAAAAAAGGCTTAGTAATTCTTGTCGCTTTAATTTTCTTTCAATTAGTTTTAATTTCCATTCAAGTTCCTCTCGAGGGTGAAAATTATTTTAAGAAATTCATATTTTTGGTGTTTTCTCCCCTGGAAGATGGCTTTGTTTATGTCTTTGATCAAATTGGTAATTTTTGGAAAAATTATTTTTATCTTAGAAATGTTGTGGATCAAAACAAAACCTTGGAAAGGGAAATGTTTTTTCTTAGACAGGAAAATAATATCCTTCGCCATGCCCTTGAGGAATATAAAAATAAGAAAGAAATTGAGAATAGAGTTTCTAAGATTAAAGAAAATATTATTGTGGCTAGAGTTGTTGGTTTAGATGCTAGCCGCTTTTATAAATCAATTATTATCAATAAGGGTCGTCATCACGGCCTAAAAAAAGACATGGTTGTAGTGGATAAATTAGGCAATTTGGTGGGGAGAGTGGTGGAGCCGATTAGTTTTCGAGAATCAACAGTTCAGCTAATAACGGACACTGCTAGTGGAGTAGGAGTGATTTCTCAAAGGAAAAAAATTCCAGGGACACTAAGCGGAGATGGCCAAGGAAGATGCCTATTAAAATATATTATTTCTTCTGAAAGATTTGATATTGTTCCAGGAGAAATGCTTATTACCTCTGGCTATGATGGAATCTTTCCCAGGGGGCTTCGAGTTGGAAACATTATCTCGGTTACGACTACAACTTCCCTTTTTAAAAAAATAAAAGTCCATCCTTTTTTCGATTTTTCAGATCTTGCTCAGGTGGCAGTCTTTCTAGCTAATCCGGCTGAAGTACTTTAGGTGATTTTTGGATGAAAGATTTTTTTGAAATTTTAATAGCCATTATTCTTACTTTTTTAGTGTACACAGTCCTAAAATTTATATCAGTGTCCGTTGTTCAGTTATTTAATATTTTTAGTTTGGTTGTGATTTATTTTGCTCTGACTAAAGGTGAAACAGTTGGGGCTTCATTGGGGGCTGGCTGCGGTCTTATCCAGGATGCTTTATCATTAGGAGTTTTTGGCTTGGCTGGAATTTCTAAGACTATAATAGGCTTTGCTGCTGGATATATTTCAAAGAGAATAAATGTCATGCCTGTAATTCGTAATTTTATTTTTATTCTCATCTTGCTCAGTATA
>Ga0190360_1000103_pt1 | contig 44997 bp, 32 predicted proteins | sample 48721834_MG_FD_161271 | JGI IMG/M metagenome (GOLD analysis project Ga0190360, IMG submission 161271) | Hydrothermal vent microbial mat bacterial communities from Southern Trench, Guaymas Basin, Mexico - 4872-18-3-4_MG | ecosystem: Environmental > Aquatic > Marine > Hydrothermal vents >...
CATTCTGCACCTCTTCTCGCCCGCGGTTCGACAGTACTATCAATTGGAGGATCTCTGGCGAGAGGGGCGCACATTGGTACATATGCGATAGGCGTTGGCAGGGTACCGCCGGCATCCTTCACCCCAACCCTCGGCGGCTTCCACCGCAGATTGAGCTCAGGCAAGAAATAGGACCGCCTGCGTTTGGACGCAGGCGGCTTCATTGGCAGGCTCTTCTGCTCGCGGGGAGCCCCGGTGCGATAGCAAGCCGCCGCTATTCGAAGATCCAGCGGTCCAGGCTGCGCTCCCACGCCACCAGCTCTTCAGGGGAGAACCAGAGCTTGATCTCCTCCTTCGCGGTTTCCACGGAGTCAGAGGCATGGGTGAGGTTGCGACCGATCTCGAGCCCGAAGTCATGCCGTACGGAGCCTGGGGCTGCTTCAAGCGGGTTGGTGGCTCCCATGGTCTGTCGCACGGCGGCGATGGCGTTGGGTCCTTCCCACACCATCGCCATCAAGGGGCCAGAGGTGATGTAGTCGATCAGGTTTTCAAAGAAGGGTTTGCCTTCATGGATGGCGTAATGCTGCCTGGCAAACTCGCGGCTAATGCGCTGGAACCGGGCTGCCACGATCCGCAGGCCCCGGCTCTCCAGCCGGCGGATCACCTCGCCGATCAGACTCCGCTGCACGCCATCCGGTTTAATGAGTACGAGTGTTCTTTCCAAGCTATCCTCCATAAAATCGGAACTCGGGTTCCGCCCGAGTTCCGGAATCTCGCATTAAGGGGGTCTGTGGATGCGTCAGGCGACCTCCATGCCCCGTTGATAAGCCTTGATAGCATCTGGCAGGCGATCGGCCTTCATGTATGCATCGCCCAGAGCCTGCCACATCTTGGCCAAGTTCGGATATTTTCCGACCGCCGACTGAAGGTCTTGGATGACAGTGTCCAGGTCCTGCTTGCGATCGATCAGCTTTTGATAATCGGACAGAGCGCGGCCGGCATCCCCTGCGGCCAGCGCGGATCGGGCGCTTTGTAGCAGGATCTCGGCCGCCGTCAGAGGCTCCCGATACCCTGTTGGCGGTTCGGGCTCCGGTGCCTCCTCCACCTCAGGCATGGGTTCTTCGGCAGGGGCGGGCGGCTCCTCGGCCAACACGGGTTCTGGCTCCACCGGTGCCGCCTCTTCCAATGGCGGCTCTGTTAATGCTGGGCCAGGTTCTGCATGCGGTTCGGCGGTCTCGGTCCGAACCACCTCTGGCTCTGTCGCGGAAGGGGCTTGCATCTCAGCGGCGGGTTCCGGTTCCTCTTCGAGCAGCTCCATCTCCGCGGGAGGTTGCTCGTAGGTGGAAGTTTCTGGCGTCGCCCTGGCGGTGGATACCACGGGTTCGGGCGGCGGGGGAGTTTCGGTCGCGGGCTCAGCAGGAACCTCGGCTGCGGCCGCCACGGCCTCATCGAGCCAGCCGGGGATTTGCTCTTCTTCCGGCTCTGGCACGGCGGTTGGTTCCGGCTCCCGGGCCGGGGGTTCTGCTGGAACCGGTTCGATTTCCTCCCGAGACGATACGATCGCTTCCTCCGCCGGCATTTCAGGTTCTGGCCTGGAGGGAACAATCGTCTCATCCGTGGCCATTTCTATCAGCCAATCGGGGGTTTCTTCTTCGGCTTCGGCGGGTACTTCGGGCTCCGGTTGGGCCGCACCGACCTCAGCGACAGGCGTGTCGAGCCCGCGCTGCGCGGCCAATTCCTCCAGCCACTGGAGCCCTTCCTCCGGCTCTTCGGGGAGCGGCTCCTCCCGCATGATCGGTTCGGCTGCCTCGGCAACCTCAGCTTCGCCAGCGCCGGCCGGAGCTTCTTCAGAGGCCGCACCCTCTTGCTGGACGGCCAAGGTCTCCAGCCACTCGTAGACTTCCTCGTCGTCGACCTCTTTATGGGCGCTGGGTGCCAGGGCAGGCTCGGCTTCCATATCAGGGGCCTCAGCGGTCTCAGGCTCCGGCTCCCGCAGTGCCTCGACCTCATGGGTTTGCGCCTCGATCGTCGTGTCAGAGGGTTCGATCTCAACTTCGAGCAGCCAATCTGGGGTTTCTTCAACCTCAGCTGAAGGGCCTTCGGGGGCTTCTTCACCTTCAGCGATCCCCATCAGCCAATCGGGCACTTCCTCGCGAGAAGGCGGCGCCTCGGGTTGCGGCTCTTCCTCAACCGCACTCATCCAATCTGGCTCTGCCTCCGTGGTGGGAGCTGCGCCAGCTTCGCCTTCGGCGATTCCCTGCAGCCATTCCGGGGCCTCTTCCAGGCTGGACGCTGCAGCTTCCTCGTCTACCCCTGCGAGCCAATCTGGGATCTCCTCGGCCGAAGGAATCTCCGCACCACCTTCTTCCTGGGCGAGCCGCTTGAGCCAATCGGTATCCGCCGCGGGGGCAGCCTCCGCTGCTTTGGCGGCTTCCGGCTCTTCCGGTGTCTCTGCCCGGGGCAGTTCCTCGGGCAATTCGGCGGGAGCGGGGGGTTCAGCGCCTCGCTGGGAGGCGGCTTCGGCCACGCCCGCCAACCAGGAAGGTGGCTCTTGCGATTCGGCATCGGTGGCTTCGCTCGGTCCTGCTGACGCAGGTTCATCTTCTGCCCCCAGATCCTGGAGCCAGGAGGGGATTTCTTCCTCGGGTTCCTCGGTGGGGGGGCCCAGGTTGGCAGCAGGGAAGCCGGCAAGCTGCTCCTCTTCGGGGCTGGGCTCGGATGAGGGCCGGTCACCCAACCAGGAGATGATGGTGGAAGTCGCGCCGGGCGATTGCGCCTCGATCCATGTGGGTACTTCAGGCTTCTCTTCTTCCGTTTCAGCCTCAGCTTCGGCGGCTTCGATGGAGGCGACTTCCTCGGTTTCCGGCTCAGCTGCGGCCGGCTCTTCGTTGAACTCAGTTTCGACCGCTTCTCCTTCGCTGATTTCGGATAGCCAATCCGGCACGAGTTCTTCGTGGGATGGCGGGAGCGCGTGTTCGTCGGGCTCCACCGTAGGCGCCGGGGCCTCGCTGGGAGCAATGTCTTGAATCCAATCTGGCAGCTCTGCCGGCGCCAGTTCGCCCGTCTCGGAGGCCTGCGCAGCCGGGAGTTCCCCGGCCTCGAGGGCTTCCAGTTCTTCATCGGAGAAGGGAACTGGTTTCTCCTCGGCCTCACCGCTGGCGGGCTCCCAACCTGCCTCACGCATCCAGTCTGGGATCTCGGCTGATTCTTCCGGGGGTTCAGCGGGCATCTTGCTTTCACCTCCCATACCAAAGGCCACGCCTTCCTCTGCGGTCGTTGCTTCGCCTTCCAACTCGCGCAGCCAGGGTGGGGCTTCGCCAGTTTCCACGGATTCGATCTCTTCGCTCGTTAATTCCACGCCCAGGGAAGCGACCCATTCCGGCTGCTGCGAATCGATGGTCGGGAGAGGCTGGCCCGGCGTCCACCCCGACTTCTCAATGCGCACGGCGTTCGCATCCACCGTCTTTGGATCCGAAGTGGGTGTTTCAAGGAACGCGGTGTAGGGATCCAGTGCGGCTAATTTGCGGTGAAACTCGGTGGCCTTATCAGGCTGGTCTTGCTCCTGGTAATAGGCCGCCATCATCTGGCAAGCCTCATAGCAGTAAGGGAGCTTCTCCAAGACCTGCTCGCAAATCACACGAGCCTCTTCCTTTTGGGCTGAGCGCCAGTACATCTTGCCCAGGAGAACTTCCAAATCAGGCCGATCAGGGTCCTCCATGAGGGCGGAGCGCAATTCCGCGATGGCCTGTGGGTAGAGTTCGCCCTGCGCGTACTGGCGTGCGAGCGCTCCGCGGGTCAGACGGATCTTGTGAGGCTCGAGGCCGTCACGCCTGCCAATCAGACGGGATAACTCCTGCCGGATAGCAGGATTGGCGGGGTTGGTCTCAAAGGCGCGTTCCATGTGCCAGATGGCGGCGTCGAGATTGCCTTCATCCTCCCGCACGATCGCCATCCCGATGTGCGAGACAAAATCATCCGGCACCGCAGAGAGCACCCGCTGGAAGATATCTGCGGCGTCACCGAAACGCTTGGCCTCAAGGTAGGCCTTGCCGAGCAAGCGGTAGGTGTCAAGATGCTTGGGGTAGATTTGCAGGATATGGCGGCAATGTGCAATCGCCTCGTCGAGATCGTCCCGCTCGATCAGGTCATCGATTTCCCGTAAATAGGCGCGTATATTGATATCTGCCATAGCAGGCCTCGTATCTCAGTATGCCTCAGAAGGGTGCAATGCGCAAGATATCCCTTAAGAAAATGGGAAAAATATCCTGCTTGGGTAGGCGGGGCAAGGTCCATGCCAGAAGCCACCACAGGATGGGTTCATGACAAAGAATGAATGGAGCGGATCTCGCTGATCAGCGGCCCAATATCGGGCTCATCTCGCGGGGCGGGGCCGAGTTGATCGGGGCCTGGGGCGAGGCCGGCGCAGGCTCGCAGCACAGCGCCCACATTCTCCGCGAGCCCCCTGGGGTCATAGCCCCCCTCAAGCGTGAACAGCATGCGCCCGCCACAGACCTTCTCGGCAAGCGCGCGTAGCCGAGAGGCGATTTCATAGTATCCACTGGTTGAGAGTTGCAGCCCGGCGAGTGGATCGCACCAATGGGCGTCGAAGCCGGCCGAGATCAGAAGCAGATCAGGCTTGAAGCGTTCACCGGCTGGCAGGATGACTTGCTCTATCGCCATCTGAAAAGCACGGTCGCCGGCTCCGCCGGGCAGGGGGATATTGATCGTCGTTCCCTCACCGGAACCGGCGCCGACCTCACGGGCATACCCGCTCCCAGGGTAAATGCCTCGCTGATGGGTCGAGACGTAGAGGACATCTCCATCCTCATAGAAAATATCCTGTGTGCCATTGCCATGATGGACATCGAAATCAACGATCATCACCCGAGCACACCCGCTGCGCAGAGCCTGGCGGGTAGCGATGGCGATGTTGTTGAAGAGGCAGAAGCCCATGGCCTGATTCTGGGTCGCGTGGTGCCCGGGCGGGCGCACCAACGCGAAGCCCTTATCTACGTCCCCAGCTAGGATCGCTTCAAGCATGGCGATTGTGCCTCCGGCCGCCAGCAAGGCAGCCTCGCAGGAGCTTGGCGCGACGTAGGTGTCACCGTAGTCCACGAACCGTGGGCCTTGCCGTGCGGCTTCGCGGATGGCTTGCAGATGTCCCATGGTATGCACGCTTGTGATGGCATCTTCCGCCGCCGGCCGGGCTGGTATTGCTCTCAAGTGCTCCGAAAGCTCGCCTGTCTGGAGACGGTCAAAGAAGCGGAATCTCTCAGGCGACTCGGGGTGGCCCGGAAAGGCGTGCTCCGGGGAGGGAACCAGCGTGTAGGCGATACTTCCTGCACTCATGGGGAGAAATCTCCTGGCAATTGGCTGACCTGTTCCTAAGAGCCCTCGACAGCAGGACCGACTCCTCCTCGAGGCTATTGGCCATGCAGGAAGGCGGCGACTTCTTCGGCCATTGCCGTATTGCCTGCTTCGATCAACAACCGCTGGTAGGTGTCGAGTGCTTCCAGCATCTCCTTGGAAGCGCGGGCCAGACGCAGCTGCGGGACCAGGTCGTACCCAAGATACGGCCGACGGTAGACGATATTGTAATAGCGTTCTGCGATCTGGCGATCCTCCAGTGCCCTGAACCCTTTGAGAAATGCATCCAACGCGGCCTCAAGATTGCCGGCCTGGAGATGGATCCGTGCAGAAGTCAGGTGAACCAGTGGGTTTCTTGAGCCTGAGAGTTCGGCGAACTCTGCGGCCCTTATGGCCTCGGTCAGATGGCCGTTATCGGAAGCGAGCCGGGCGAGGCCTGTCCACGCGAGTGCGCTGCGCGGATTCGACGCCAGGGCATTCTCGAATGCCTGCTGCGCCTGCTGGAGCGCGCCCTTCTGCAATGCGATCCAACCTTTCCATGTCCATTCCGCGCTGGGTGTATTGAATCTGAATGATTCTTGTGCACCGACGAGCGATGCCCGGGCCGACTCCTCATCGAAGTAGAAGCTCAATGCCAGCCAGGGATCATAGTAGAGCGCTTGGCGATAGGCCTTGGCCGCTTCCCCGCTGCGTCCAGTTGTTTCATAGAGCCTTCCCAGATTGAGGTGGACGAGGGCATTATCCGGAGCGCGCGAGATGGCCTCCTGGTAGGCGGTTTCAGCAAGTGGGAAATCTCCCGTGGCGAGGCCCAGGGCGCCGAGATCGGCCCAGTGATATGGCCAATGCGGATCGATCTCGAGGCCAGCCTGGAATGCCTGGATCGCCTGGTCGTACGCAACAGGATCCTCAGTTGCCGAGGCCAACCTGGCCATCGCCAGCCCGCATTGAAAGGCATAATGGGCCTGCTGGGGCCATCTGCTGTGAACGGCGCATATGACGTTTGCGGTTTCCTTAGAGGGGGCTTGTTCATAGGCTTCGATGCCCTCGCGAAGATCCGCTGCCCCGCTCATGCACACAAGGGTGCCTGCCAGGATTGCGAGTCCGATGGCGAGCATAAGCATTATTCCGGGCCGTCGCCGAAGCGTGATCCATTCTCGCGGTGGGGCGCCGTTCAATGCGGAAGCGGCCAAAACGAGCACAGCCCCTGTGTAGGCCGGGGCCTCAAAAAGAACGTCGGCTTGATTATGGATGGCGGCCGCCGTGAGGCCTGCGGCCATCGCGGCCCAGGCGATGCGCTCCTTACCTCCTCGGCTCGAAAGGATGCCCCGCAAGAGCAGGCCGGCAGCAAGAGTGACCAGCGAAATCGCGACGAGCCCGCCTTCGCTCCCGAGATGGAGGATGAGATTGTGAGGGTGGATGACGAAAACTTCTGGTCCGGTTTTCGAAGCTTCCAGGATCAAGATATGCGTCGATCCGGGTCCGTGGCCGAAGAATGGAGATTCTCGAACCAAAGCCAGTCCGGCACTCCAGACGGTACTCCTGGCCGAGGCGAGCGGCTGATGGCCGGTGGACCGGGCCTGAACGATCAGTGCATAGAGCAGGATGGCAAGAACAGGGATGGATGTGAGCGCAGCTAGCCACAGCCGGCGATTGCGTTTAAGCCTTGCCAGGGCGTTCTGGATCGGAGCTTGCGTGAATGAATTGGGTAAACAAGCCACAGCGAACACCGCCATCGCGCCTGCCAGGGCGATCCAGCCTGCTCTTGAGGATGTGAGAAAGATCAGGAACGCAACAAGTGCAAGGAACAAGCTCCAGAAGATTCGCCTTAGCAAAGTCGTATGGCGTGCGAGGCGATACAGAATCAGGGGCAGAATCAAGCAAAGAAACCCGGCCTCGATATTCGGATGGGAAAGGAAGGCCCCCGGGAGCCGGTAGCCGAAGGGAGGAAAGCTAGGCGGCCAGCCCGCAATTTCAAGGAGATCGCCAAGCCAATTCAGAAAGAAAATGGCGTTCCCCATAGCGATGAGGCCCGAAAGGATGAGCAGTGCGTTCGCCCAGCTTCGCGTCCGCCAGCCCCAAGACAGAGTTGCGGAGACCGCACCAAAGAATAGCAACGCATATCCAAGATCAAGCAAGATATCCACGCCATGGCTTCGAAGGGGTGCAGCGGGCAAAAGTGCAAGCAAATAGAGCGCCAGCCCGGTCAAGGGGAGGATAGATTTGGGAAGCCGGATGTCCCCGCTCAGATCCCAGGAGGAGATCATGGAAAAGGCCAGCAGAGCCAAGCCCAGGCCTCTGGCAAGGAGCTGGGCATGTGGAGTGTCTCTGGAAATGCCCTCCAGGAGGAGAAGGAGCATGAGCAGAAGGGCGATCAGTGTCTGGATGGCGGGCGATCGCCTGCTCATGGTTGAAATTGGACTCTTGGGCTTAGCAATCGAATTGAGGCTCATGGCTCTGATCCCTGAAGGGGCGAGGCAAGGGGGGCAGATGGCAAATCTCCAGTCTGGCACTCAAGCCTGTAGATCTCCGCCCAGGCGTCGGAGTAGACTGGCTTAAGGACCCCGGCATCCTTCCAGGGGCCCAGCCGCATGACAGCCTCTTGTACTACACCCAAGGGGTCATGCTGAAGAAGGAAATCCAGATCCTCTCCAATGCTGGCCATTAGATGAGAAGCGCCCAGCGCCCTCGCCCACCTGCAAACCTCCATGGGTGTCTCCAGGCGCATCAGTTCCGAGGACCAGCGAAAGTGATCCGGATCGGGGATGCATTTGGGAGAACAGTAATAGCTGCGTCCATTGCCGATCAGCGGTACGCGGGCTGCAGGCGGGAGCGAGCGCCGGATGAACTGACTGGCGCCGTAGTCTCCGACAACTCGCTCAAGAAAATCCTGACGGCTTATGGCCCCGGCAAGCGCACGGAGTGTGTCATAGGTTCGCATGACCTGAATCTGGTAGAAGGTTGGGATGAAGATCAATGCAACCGCCAGCGACGTCAGCGCGAATCGCAGCGTCTTCATGTGCGGGAATCTCGAAGGCAGCCCATTCAGGACATAGGCGGTGGCGATGGCCAGGCCCGGATATACGGGCAGCAGGAAGCGGATCTGATGGGAGCCCAACGCCCAGAGTCCGGCCCGAATAAGGACCCCAATTAGCAGCAGCCGCAGCGCCTTTGGGCGCGGGAGGAGCGGGAGCAGCAGCATCAGTGGGAAGAGTGGCCCGGGAATGTCGTTCCGGTTCATGACCGCGCCAAAGAGCGTATTTCGGCGATATACATTGAATGGCAAGAGCAGAATGTCCAGAAACGATCGGCCGGCTCCGAAGCTGTCGAGGTAAGCATGATAAAGACGAAGGCGCTCGGGCCCCCAACCTGGACCGCCGAAGTAGAGGGGAAACACCGGATTTCCAAACCAGAGCAGATTGCGAACATACCATGGGAGTGCGACGAGCATCGGCCAGATTGCCTGGAGGCCTACCCGCAAGACCGCCGGGAGGCCCTTGCGCCAGGGCGCGATCACGAGGAAGAGAATTCCGAAGGTCGCCAGTCCCATGAGCCCCAGATATTTGCTGGAGAGTGCGAGTCCCATCGCCAAACCACCCAGGGGAAGCCAGCGCTGGTCGTCCTCGAGCCGCCAAGTCAGAAGGGCCGCCAGCCCGAGAAACTCGTAGGTCGCCCAGCCCAGATCGATGTAGGCAAATCCCGCCAGCATGGGGAGGATCGGGATCCCCAGAAGCACCAGACCAGCAAACCAGGCGACGCGTCGGCCAAACCAGCGCTCGGCGAAAGCCATCGTGCCAAGCAGGTAGAGAGCGCCATAGATCCAATGGATCAACTTCGGAAGAATGTCGTCCCGGAACGCCAGGCCCACCGCGAAAAGCAGCTCGATGCTAAAGGGCCCATTCACGTACCAATTGTCTGGGTCTGGGGAGAAGCCGCCTGTTTCCAGGATCTTCAGCGGGCCTGGGAGATGGTACATCAAGGCATCATAAGCCCAGGGAGGGACCAGCGCGTTGAGCAGGCTGAGCATACCCAGCCCGAGGAGGGCCAGGATGCCCGCCTTCGCAATCCCATCCAGGAGCCGCCAGTTCCTGGCCGCTTCGCGCAGGTTGCGCCACGCTGCCTGGGCGAGCTTTGTGCTGCGGGGACCGAAGGCAGCGCCAAGGCCTGAGAGCAAAGCCGCAATCGTGATGGCCGTCAGCAGGCCGATGAAGGCCAGCAGGGAAAGCGCGAGGGAGAGCAGGCCGAGCCCAATCGTCGCTGCCCAGGCCATTCTCATGAGAGCATGGCCTCGCGTGGCCGGGAGGCGATCTTGAAGAAGCCAATCGCCTGCCGTGGCGGATAGGAGCAGAATGAGCATCGCATGCAGCAGCGTGGGGAACAGCGAGAGCGGGACGACCCATCCGCGCTGATCCGGAGATGGCCACGGGATCAATGTGCGTGCCAGAAGGAATCCGCCGATCCCGAAGGCCCAGATCAGCCGCGAGGACCAATCAGCCCATTGGCGCCCACCAGTTGTCTTCATGGGAGAGGATTGTATAGCAAGGTTCGAGGGCGAGAAAGCACAAGAGCCCAGGCGATGCCTGGGCTCTTGTGTGCAAATCGGGACTAAGCCCCGCTCAGTCCGCGCTGGCCTCTGAAGAGACCACGACTTCGGGCGCGGGGCGCTTGCTCTGCCGGATAGCCCAAATAAGCGTCCCCACCAGGACAGCAACGGCCGCCCAGCCGCCGATCCCCAGATTTGAGTATTGCACGACGATCGGGGCGACGATCACCGAAACTAAGTTGACGACCTTGATCATCGGATTCAAAGCCGGGCCGGCCGTATCCTTCATGGGATCGCCGACCGTATCCCCGACGACCCCGGCCATGTGGCGCTCGGAGCCCTTGCCGCGGTTGTTGCTTGGATCGCTCTCCTCATCCTCGATGGTCTTCTTGGCGTTGTCCCAGGCGCCGCCGGCGTTGTTCATGAAGACCGCAAGCAGCTGACCCGAGAGGATGGCGCCGGCGAGGAAGCCGCCCAGCGCCTCGATCCGGAGGGTGAGACCCACAACGATGGGCGTGACAACGCCGAGCAGCGCCAGCGAGACCAGCTCTTTTTGCGCTGCGGCGGTCGAGATGGCCACAGGATGCTGGTAATCCGGCTTGACCTTCCCGGTGAGGACTCCCAGCTTGAATTGCCTGCGGACCTCCTCGACGATCAGGCCGGCGGCCCGCGCCACGGCGTTCAGGGCGAAGGAGGAGAAAAGCCAGGGGAGAGCGCCGCCGATCAGCATGCCGACGAAGACCTGCGGCAGATCGATGCGGATCCCGATCGATTGGATCTGCTCCGCCAGTGGAACTCCCAGTGTATTCTGTACCCGGCTTACGTCCACGATGAATGAGCCGAAGAGCGCCACGGCTGCAATCACGGCCGAGCCGATCGCCACGCCCTTCGTGATGGCCTTGGTGGTGTTGCCCACCGCGTCCAGATCAGCCATGATCTGCTGCGCCTCGATCGTCTCAGCCGTTGGCTCCTTGGACCAGGACATCTCGCCGATGCCGGCGGCGTTGTCGGCGATGGGGCCATAGGAATCCATGGCTACGTTATTGCCGGTCAGCGTGAGCATGCCGATGCCCGCCATGGCCACGCCGTAGAGGACAAAGGTGACCTGATCGGCGGGGGAAACCCCCGGGATGGTCCCGAAGATGAAGACGGAGGCGGTGATGGTGATGGCGATGACAAGGATCGCCCAAACGCTGGACTCGTACCCCACGGCGATGCCCGTGAGGATGGTGGTCGCCGGGCCGGTATTGGTCGCCCGCCGGATCTCCTGAACAGGTGGGCTATGGCTGCCGGTGAAATATTCTGTCAGCCGGTCAATCGAGATTGCCAGCAAAATGCCAACGGTTGTAGCCAGGAAAGGCCGCCACCAGCCACCGGGAATCTCGTTGCCCATGTAGAAGTAGGCCGTAAGGCCAAAGAGGGCTACCGAGATGGCGGCGGACGAGAGGTACCCCGTGAAGATGGATCGCATGGCATCGCCCCGCTTGCCTGGCCCACCGCGAACGGCGTAGGTTCCGATGATCGACGAGAGCACCCCGATACCGCGCACCATCAAGGGGAAGATGATCCAGGCCAAATGGCCGGTGATATGCCAGAGGGCCAGGCCGAGGATCAAGCCCGAGACGATGGTGACCTCGTAGGATTCGAAGATATCCGCGGCCATGCCGGCGCAGTCGCCGACGTTGTCGCCCACAAGATCCGCGACGACGGCCGGATTGCGAGGGTCATCCTCGGGGATCCCCGCTTCGATCTTGCCCACCAAATCGGCGCCCACATCCGCGGCCTTGGTGTAGATGCCGCCGCCGACCCGCATGAACAGGGCCAGGAGCGTGCCACCAAAGCCGAAACCCAGCAGGGCGTCCGGGGCCGCGATTCCAAAAATGATGAAGATAATCGTTCCACCGAAAAGCCCCAGGCCGTCGGTGAGCATTCCCGTGATCGTGCCTGCTCGATAGGCAATGCGCAAGGCATCCGCGAAGGAGCGGCGCGCCGCGGAAGCCACGCGCACATTCGCCTGCACGGCCATGCGCATGCCGATCTGTCCCACCATCAGGCTGAAGCTGGCACCCATCACAAAGGCGATCGCCCGTCCGAGCCCGATGATCAGGCGTACGTTTTCGCGCCCCATGCCCTGGAAGCGTTCTAAGGCCTCGGGAGTAGGCTCGACGATGTAGACCGAGAAGAAAAGGGCGAACGTCAGCAATGCGATGAGCGGCAGGATGGTACGTAGTTGGCTGCGCAAGTACGTCTCCGCGCCGTCGCGGATGGCGTTCCATACCTCCTGCATTTTCTCGGTGCCCTTATCCTCCTTGAGGATGTGCGAACGCAAGTAGACCGCATAGAGCAATCCCAGGATAGCTATCCCCAAGATTGCCCAAATCGCGATTTGCTCGAAAGATGTCAATCCTTCCATAGACAGCATGGATATATCAGCCTCCTTCTTCACTAGGTGGCAGGGGAACGGGCAGATTGTACAGGTCTGGGCAAGTTGCGTCAAGGAGTCGGATTCGGGCGGGCACGAATTGCGTATTGACTTCGCGCGGGGCATTTTGTATAGTGTTCTCCGAAGTATTCATAGGTTTGGATGAATTGCAGACGAGCACCTGCCGCATGCCTCGAGTGGCAGCCGTGCTTTTTCTACGTCTTGCGAGGATTTATAGGGCACGGTTAACAGCGCGGGCGCTGTACGCGCCAAGAGCGGTTCGTTGGTAGCGAGTCGGACGGATACCTGCTCCGTCCATTCACCCCTCAGCCTTCATCTGCCGCCGAGCTGACCAGCCCAAATCAGGTTGCGAAAAGCCCGCCTTGCGAATGCCGCCGCGCTGAGGCGCAGTTCGCGGGTGGAAGCGAGAAGGTGGATAGCGCTTGACGATGATGACAGGCAAGAATTCGAAACCTCTCAAACGAGGGAATGGCACCGGAACTCAGCCGCGATATAGCTCCTCCGACTCCCAGATGGAAAATGGGGGGGTGCGGCCGTTTGAGCTCGATGAGACATCGATCGCGTTCCTCGTTGAGATGGGCAAGGACCAGGGGTATGTGACGCTGGATGACATCCTGAACGTATTTCCGGAGGCGGAGCAGGACCTGGAGCAGCTCGAAGATGCCTACCAGGCGTTGCTCAGCGCAGGCGTCCAAATCCTTGATGATGCAATGGAGGAGGCTGAATCCCTGTCCAGCCCAGATGGTGCCGAGCAAGAAGAGGAACTGGATGAAGGTCTCCTCAGCGCCGTCGATATTGATGACACTGTTGGCCTTTATCTCAAAGAGGTTGGACGGGTGCCCCTGCTCACCGCGCAGGAGGAGGTTGACCTTGCGCGCAGGATCGAGCGCGGCCGGGAGGCGAGCGAGGAGCTCGCCAAGGGCTATGTTCCCCCCAAGCGGCGCCAGGAGCTGCAACTGGCCATCGAGGACAGCTGGGCGGCCCGGGAGCACCTCATCACCGCCAACTCACGGCTTGTCATAAGTGTGGCCAAGAAGTACATGGGTCGGGGCGTGCCGTTCCTGGATTTGATCCAGGAGGGCAACATCGGTTTGATCCGGGCCGCCAAGAAGTTTGATTACCGCCGGGGACATAAGTTCTCGACGTATGCAACCTGGTGGATCCGGCAGGCCGTGACCCGTGCCATTGCCGATCAGGGCCGCACCATCCGGGTCCCGGTTCATATGGGCGATCAGATCAACCGGCTGCTGCGGGTCTCCCACCAATTGACCCAGAAGCTCGGTCGGGAACCCACCACCGAGGAGCTAGCGGAAGCTCTGGATACCACCCCCAAGAAGGTCGAGAATATGATTCAGGTGGCCCGCCGGCCGCTATCGTTGGAGACCCCTACCGACGAGGAGGAAGATTCGGTCTTGGGCGACTTCATCCAGGATGAGGAGTCGCCTGCGCCGGTTGAGATCGTGACGCAGACTCTACTCAAGGAGCAGCTCGAGGAGGCCTTGAGCACTCTTCCACCACGTGAAGTACGCATTCTCCAGTTGCGCTATGGCTTGTTGGACGGCCAGAGCTATACGCTGGAGGAAGTTGGCCGAAAGATGGGCGTGACGCGCGAGCGCGTGAGGCAGATCGAAGCGCAGGCACTCACGCGCCTGCGCCATCCTGAACATCGGGAAAAGCTCGCCGACTACTTGCGCGAGTAACCCCCAGATCGATTGTGGCCAACGATTCGCCTCCCTCTGGAGGCGAATTTGCTTTTGGTCTATTCCTCGGGCTTTGCTCTCTCAAAGACAAGCATGCCCACAGACCCATAGATATCGGAGGGATAAACCCGCCGAAGGCGGTACATCTCATTGAAGACTGGATCGCGTAGAAGTCCCTCGCGGCCGTAGACCTCCAGCATGACCAGGTAATCGGGCTGCCTGTCGGTAATCAAAGCGGGGGGAATGGCGTAATTGATGGTGTAGAAGGATTCTGGCAGGGGATAGTAGTCAATCGATTCTGGGGAGATCAGCCCCACAGTGTCCAAGATGCGCGCTTGTGTGTAATATCCCAGCGCGCCGATATCTCCGGCTGCCAGAACATCGTCCGGTCGAAGGAGCGGTCGCAGGTCGGCAGCGGCCTGTTCATAGGCCAGTTCGAGGCGGATGAAAGCCATCTCGGGTGCAGGACGGTCCAGCCCATGATCGGGGTGGAGGGTCCATGCGTTTAGCGTGAGTCCCAGAGCGGCGGCCAGACAGATGCGGGGGATGAGCGGTGCGTGGAGATCGCGCCCCAGGTAGTCCAATCCAAGGAAGATGCCCAGCAAGTACATGGGCAGCGGAGGGGTGAGATACCAGCGGAAGATGAGTGGATTTGCGGCCGAGAAGACGACCAAGTAGAGTAGCGGGTAGAGTGCAAGAGGCCATACGCTGCTTTTGTGCCGGAGGGTTCGTCGCCAGCCCACGAGGTGAAGGGCTGGGTAAAGGATGATGCCAAGGGCTACCCAGCGGGGCCCCACGGCCAGGTCTTCAAAGAACGGCGTGGCAAAGTGCTGGAGCATGCGAACCATGCCAGCCACCGGCGGCAGCCGGTAGGCGCTCACTTTGGCAAGGATCGAGTGGGGGATGGGATTGCCGTAGCAGGAAGTGCCGACCATGGCCCAAGCGAGCAGGGGCAGCAGGAATGCCAAGGCTTCAGCAAGAGAAGGCGAATTTCGTTGCCGCCGCATACCCCGGTAAAGGCGGTCCAGGCCGAGAGGGCCAACGAAGAGCAAGGCGTCCGGCCTTGCCAGAATACTGAGAGAGGCCGTGGCGGCGGCGAGGATGTGGCGGTGGCTGGAATGAAAGTACAATGTCGCCACCATGAGCAGCACGAGGAAGCTAGTCTCCATCCCGCCGATGGCGAAGGTCACAGACATGGGCGCTGCGGCCCAGATGAGAGCCGCAGCCCGGCCGGCCCAGGGGCTCTCGAGCGTTTCGGCGAGACGCATGAGCAGCAAGCAGGTCAGGCCATCGAAGAGGGCGCTGATGATGACAGCCAGGATCGGGAAAGGCGCTTCCGGGCCGCCCGAGAGCGACCCGAGTGCGGCCATCAGCAAGGCATAGAGTGGCGTCGTTGTTCCAAGTACCCTTTCGCCAGGGTTATAGACCATGCCCTGACCTGAAAGCAGGTTTTGGGCATAGCGGAAGGTTATATAGGCGTCGTCGATTGTGCGGGGACCGGGGATCAGGCGCAGCGCGATGGCCAGCGCAGGGATCCAGATTTCCGAACGGATGAGCCTTCGAAGATGCACGCGGGCATTATACAGATGGCTTGGTTTCGCGGAAAGCAAGGCGGGAAAGCGCTGAGAACATGGGGCGTACTTATTCTGCCCATGGCGCTCGCGCTGGCATTGAAATGGGCCTTGCTCCAACTGGATGTCTTCCCCTTCAATGCCGATGAGGCCATCGTGGCCCTCATGGCGCGGCATATTCTACAAGGCGAGAAGCCGATCTTCTTCTATGGTCAGGCCTACATGGGGAGCCTGGACGCGATCCTAGTGGCTCTCGGATTTCGGATTCTGGGCGAGAAAGTACAGGTCATCCGTATCATCCAAACTCTGCTCTATCTGGGCACTGTGGGAACAACCATCGCGATGGCCCGGCATCTCTTGGGTTCTGCCCGTAAGGCCACCTTCGCTGGCCTAATCATGGCCCTTCCCACCGTCAACGTTACGCTATATTCGACCGTCTCTCTGGGCGGGTATGGGGAAGCGCTCTTGATGGGTAATCTGCTTCTGCTCGCCTCCTTTAGTGTGTGGGATCAACCCGCGCGCTTGGTCGGGTGTGCACTCTGGGGGTTCCTGGCCGGACTGAGCCTGTGGGCATTCGCCCTGACGCTGATTTATGTGATCCCTTCCGGTGCGCTCATGCTCCTTTCCCTCAGGAAGGCGGAGCGGCGGAGCATACGGCTGCAGGCTTTTCTGGGGGCCGCCGCTGGGGCACTCTTGGGTGTGGGGCCGCTCGTCGCTTGGGGTTTCCAGCACGGCTTCGTTCCTCTTCTCCAAGAGGCGCTTGGCTCGGCAATCGCTGTCGGAGACAATGGGCCGATTCTGCAAACGATCGGCACACGCTTGGTCAACCTGGTGATCTTCGGGATCCCGGCAGCTATCGGACTGCGCCCGCCATGGGACGTCAAGATCTTGACCGCGCCTCTGGCGCCGATCACGATGCTATTTTGGATCGCTGCAGCATTGGAGGGTATTTATCTATTGCGCACCGCCTCCGCCAGCAGGCTAAAGCTCGCGGCCGTATTGGCCATGCCTGCCGTGCTGATTGTGGGCTTCCTGGCCACACCCTTCGGCGGGGATCCATCCGGCCGCTACTTCTTGCCCTTGATCCTTCCGCTGGCGCTTCTCGGAGGCTCATTTGCCGGCGCGAAATGGCGCTGGATGAAAAAGGGGCCTCGACTTGGCCTGTTCGCCGGTGTGCTTGCCTTCCAGCTTCTCTCGCATGTGGTCGTCGCCCGCCAGAATCCACCCGGCTTTACCACCCAATTTGATGCGGTGACGCGTATCGACCACCGCTATGATGGAGCGCTGATATCCTTCTTGGAAGAGCGGGGGGAATACACTGGCTACACCAATTATTGGGTCGCCTATCCCCTGGCGTTCCTCTCTCAGGAGAGGCTGATCTACGTGCCATGGCTTCCCTACCACCTGGATTTCCGCTATACGGCACGCTATGACCGCTACGCACCCTATGGCCGCGCGGTGGCCATGAGCCCGACAAGCGCCTATATTACTGTGCACCATCCGGATCTCGACGCGTTCCTGCGCCGTGCATTGTCTCTCCGGGGCATATCCTGGCAAGAGACCCAGATCGGAGATTACCAAGTCTTCTATGATTTGAGTGAGAAGGTGAGTCCGTCGGAATTGGGGGCACCATGGCTGGACCTGGAGGGATGATGCGGAGGTCGAAGGTCCGGATGATGGCTGGCAAAGTTCCTGCAGCCAGGAATTCGAGGCTGTATTCCGCACGTATTTCGCCTGGAGGCAGGTGGAGCTTGGCAAGGATGCATTAGCATGACGTTTCGACGCCTCGTCGTTGCGTTTACGTTCCTGGCAATCTTCGCCATGGCAATGCGCATCTCGATCGTAAGCGATACCTGGTGGCATTTGCGGGCGGGGGCCTGGATCGTCGAGAATCGGCAAATTCTGCGCGCAGACCCCTTTTCTCTTACCAGGGCAGGGCACTCCTGGGTCTATCCTGGTTGGCTGGCGCAGGTTGTTCTTTATGCCATCTACCGCGTTTGGGGCTATGCCGGGTTAAACTTGCTGACAGCGCTGCTCGCCGCGCTTGCCTTCATCCCTGTTTGGCTCATTTCCAAAGGCCGTCCGATTATTCGTTCTTTTGTATTGATCCTATCTGCCGCGGCAGCCTCGGTCTTCTGGTCGGCGCGGCTCCAGATGGTCTCGTTCACGCTGGCGGGCGTCACGCTCTGGTTGATCGAGACTGCACGCGCCGGTCACCGCAAACGTCTTTGGCTGGTGCCGCCGCTCGTCGCTTTATGGGCCAATATGCATGGCGGTTTCGCGATTGCGTTTCTCATTCTGCTGGCATATATCGGCGGCGAAATCATGCGGGGCGTTGTGGCGCTGGCGCGGAAGGAGGATTCGGCAGAGAGGGTTTGGCCCGCCCGCTGGCAGGAATTGAAGCCTCTGCTCCTGATATTTGCTGTTTCGGTTGGGGCGATCAGTCTCAACCCGCATGGCCCCCAGATGATTCTCTATCCCTTTAAAACGGTGTCCATCGAGGTGCTGCGGGCCCACATCCAGGAATGGCAATCCCCGGATTTCCACCAACCTCAAGTATTGCCCTTCCTATTCCTGATCCTGCTCCTGGTGGCCGCGTATGGCACGAGCAGGCGGGTAGTATCGCCGGAGGAGCTACTGCTCGTAAGCGGCTTCCTCGCCCTGGCGCTGACCGCGGGAAGGAACATCGCCATCTTCGCGTTACTGAGCGCGCCTTCCATCGCTGCCCACCTGGATGCTGCCTTCGCGCCCGGCGCGGACACGCGTTGGGGAGGGGAGGTGCCGCCTCGTCTCGCGCGCCGTCTCAATATAGTCCTGCTCCTCCTGTTCGTGATCGCCGCGGGCGCAAAGGCCACCATACCGCTCTCCCAGGCCGCCAACCTGCGGGCCCTCGAAGAGCGCTTCCCCATGGGTGCCATCGCATACATCCGTCAGCAAGAGCCGCCGGGCCCCCTCTTCAATAGCTATAACTGGGGTTCCCTGATCCTGTGGGAGCTATATCCTCAATACCCCAGCTTTGTGGACGGACGCACGGACCTGTTCAATGATGAGATCTTGCAGGAATATCTCGATGCCTGGCGCGGAGACTCCTCCTGGGAGGATCTGTTTGAAGCGTGGGGGATCCGCCTGGTGCTGGTGGAACCCCAGGCCCCCATCCGCTGGCAGCTCCTCCGGGCAGGCTGGAAGCAAGTCTACGAAGATGATCAGGCGGTCGTCCTCCAGCCGGCGGGCGGATGACACAGCCCAGGCCTCATTGTAGAATGACCGCATGATGCATCGCTCACGCAGGCGTCGGCCTTTCCCCCTGGGATTGCAAATCCTGATGGCGCTAATGGCTATTGGCATCCTGATGGTCATGGGCTGGGCCAACTACCGGTTCGCCCAACTGGTGCCGGGCGGGAATGATTTCCTGGCGCGATGGACCGGGGCGCGGGCATGGGTGGTGGAGGGGCGCAGCCCGTATGATCCAGAAGTCAGCCTGAACGCGCAGCGCATGATTTATGGCCGGCCCGCCAAGCTAGAGGCAGGCGAGGATCTGGCCCATTTTGTGTACCCGCTGCCGGCGATGGTGTTTTTTGCTCCCTTTGGGCTTCTGCCATACCCCCTCGCGCGGGCGGCATGGATGACTCTCTTGGAAATCGCCTTGCCGGCAACGGCCTTGCTCTCGATCCGCCTCGCACGTTGGCGGCCTCGAATGTGGCAGACCGCCGTATTGCTTCTCTTTTCGGTTGCCTGGTATCACGCTGTGAGAGGTGTCATCGTCGGGCAATTTGCCATCTTGGAGGCCGCCTTGATCGCAGGTGCCTTAAGGGCAGTGGACCGGAAAGCTGACCTCGCCGCTGGAGTCTTGCTCGGACTTTCCATTGCCAAACCGCAGATGGTCGTTCTGCTTATCCCCTTCGTGCTGATATGGGCATGGCGCGCGCGGCGGGGACGGCTGATCCTGAGCTTGCTCGGCACAGTCGCCGTTCTAGTGGGTGGTGCACTTTGGCTGCAACCCGATTGGCCACTCCGCTGGCTGCAGCAGGTCGTGACCTACCCTGAATACACACGGACGGGTTCACCCGTCTCCATCCTTGGGGGGCTCTTGCCAAGGGGCGGCGAATATCTCACCTGGGGGCTGACCGGGATCCTGTTGATCTACCTTCTCTTCGAATGGGCCAGAGCGGCCGGCCGGGAAGGGCTCGTGTTTCAATGGGCGGCGGCTATGACGCTGGTCATCACCAACCTGGTCGTCATTCGTACGGCGACCACGCATTTCGTCGTGCTTCTTCCCGCCTTCGTGCTGGCATTTCATGCTTGGGAAGAGCGATGGCGCAGCGCTGGGCGTCTGCTTTCGAACGTGTGCTTGGCCGCCCTTCTGCTTGGTCCCTGGGCGCTATTTCTGGCGACCGTGGAGGGCAACATCGAGTCGCCTGTGATGTACCTCCCGGTACCCCTGGCGGCCTGGGTGGCGCTGCTCTGGGTGCGCTGGTGGGTCGAGTACCGCACGAAGCTGCCGGTCGATGAAGCCCCAATCTCTGCCTGATCGGGCCCTTGGCATCCTTAGGGCAGCAGTGCCTGGGCAAATCCTTGCCGTTCTGCTCATGGGAGCAGGCCTCGCTCTGCGCCTGGTTGACCTTGCCGACAGGCCACTCTGGTACGATGAAGCCATTGCCATCCTCCTGGCGAGAACCGGACCCGCTGAGATCGTGCAGGCTGCCCTGGGATCGGGGGCAGGTACGGCGGCAAACGTGCATCCACCGTTCTACTTCTTCCTGTTGTGGGGTTGGGGCCGGTTGCTGGGCGACTCCGTCGTAGCTGCACGCATATTATCTGGGCTGTGCGGAATCGGGGCGATGGTCGGCATAGGCCTGCTGGCAAAGGAGATGTTCGGGCACCGCACCGGTTGGGCGGCGTCCGCCCTGCTGGCGCTGGCCCCCTTCCAGGTTCACTACGCTCGCGAAGCTCGCATGTATGCGTTGCTAACCCTGCTGATGCTCCTCGCCACACTGGTTGCCTGGCGAGGGGTCCGGCACCCGGGCGGCCGCCTGAATTGGTTCCTGCTAGGTCTATTCTCCGCCCTCGGCATGTACACGCACATCCTGGCGGCGTTCTATCTGGCAGTCCTCTACATCTTGCTCGCTTGCACCGGGAGCGCAAAGGCACGCAGAAGCGCGATTGCCGCCGCGGGGCTTGGCCTGCTGCTGTTTCTGCCCTGGCTGCTCCAACTCCCAGCGCAAATCGCGAAGGTCTCGCAAGGATACTGGATCGCCCCACCCGGGTGGGTGGAACTTCTACAGACGCTCCTGGCCTTCTTGGCGGGCATGCCTCTGATAGGTATCGGACTCCCCATAGGCCTCTTTGGGGCACTCTTGGTGATTGCCCTGGGCGGTTACTTGGCTGTCCGCTTCGTTGATCCGGAGGAGCGCAGGTCGCGGCCCTTATTGTGGGCAGCAAGCTTGGCCTTCGGGCCCATGCTGCTGCTCTTCATGGTTTCCCGGTGGCAACCGGTCTATATCCATCGCGGGCTGCTGCCCTCCGCGGCTGCCGCCCTCCTCATGCTCGCCTGGGCGATGACATCGAGTTCAATTCCGCGATCGGGCAGAGTCTTGATGGGTATGGCGCTTGCCCTGGCTTTCACTTCCGGGTTGGGCTCCGATTTCAGCTATCGAGGCTTTCCTTATGCACCCTACCCGGCGATCAACGCCTATATCGCCGAGAGACGGATGGGGCGCGATCTCGTCCTGCACTCGAACAAGCTCACGGCGCTTCCAGCCATCTACTACGATCCCTCGCTGCCGCATCATTTCCTTGCAGATCCCCCGGGCTCCGGCAGTGACACTCTAGCGCTACCGACTCAGGCGGTGCTTGGAATCCGGGCCGATAGGACCCCCGCCGAAGCCACACGGGGTGCGGAGCGTGTGTTCTTTTTGGTGTTTGAGCGCGAGTTGGAAGAATACGCCCGTTTGGACGATGGGCAGCATCCTCATCTATCCTGGCTTCGGCAACACTTTGCCATGCTTGCGGAATCGCGCTGGGATGATCTCCTGCTCTTTGAATTCGTGAAGAGCCCGGCCCCGGCCGCGCTCAAATTCGGTGTTGAAACGGACGCATGCGTCGGCTCCAGGGCGATGCTGGGCGGAGACGCACCTAGCCGGATGAAGGACGGCCCCTAGATGGACCGGCGCGCGACGGGCTTCTTGATCCTGCTGGGATTGATTGTGGCAGCGTTCGGCGCGTGGGGCGTATCGGCGCCGGGATATATGGACGCAGATTATTACTACGCTACGGCAATGCAATTGGCTGAGGGCGAAGGCTTCTGGGAGCCGTTCCTTTGGAACTACCTGGATCAACCCGCCGGATTGCCCCATCCTTCGCATCTCTATTGGATGCCGCTCACATCGATCATCGCCGCAATCCCGATGCTTCTGTTCGGCGTGGATTTTCGGGTAGCCCAACTGCCTTTTGCCCTGCTGGCTGCGTTGCTACCGTTGACCGTGGCAAGGCTGGCGCTGATTCTGCACGGCCGGCGCGACTGGGCGCTCCTGGCTGGAATCCTGGCCGCATGGCCAGGATTCTACGCCCCCTACTTGGTCACGACGGATTCATTTGTGATTTACGCATATCTGGGGGCAGGTCTGCTTGGGGCGCTCCTGGCTCTGGAGCGCCAGCCGGATTCCCTTCTCTGGCTGACAGGTGGGCTAATCGTGGGTTTGGCCCATCTCGCGAGGGCCGAAGGACCGCTCCTTTTTCTCCCGCTTCTGTTGATAATCCGGGGCACCCCCCGCCGGGCAATTCGCTCATCGCTTCTCCTTGGTGCGGGCTATCTGCTTGTCATGTGTCCCTGGTTTCTGCGCAACTTGAGCGTAGCCGGCAGCCTGCTCTCGCCGGCCGGGTTGAAGCCCCTCTGGCTTCAGGATTATGCTGATTTATTTGCCTACCCGGCGGATGGCCTAACGCCGGAGGACTGGCTGGGATCAGGCCCGGCCGCGCTCCTCCGCATCCGCATAAATGCCTTGGGGACGAACCTTCAACGGGTGCTCGGCGAGAACGGGCTAGTCATGTTGGCTCCCTTCATCGTTGTTGGGGCATGGAGCCGGCGCAAGCACAAATGTGTCGTCTCGATGGTTTGGGGGTATATGGCCCTGATATTCTTCTGGAGCTTCATCTTCCCTTTGCAGGGAGCATTCGGGGGCATGTTCCACGCCGGGATTGCCTGGATGCCGCTCTTCTGGGCCTTGGTGCCTGCCGGGCTTGATCGGACGATTGAAAGGGTAGCGCCGAGACGCGGTTGGTCGCACGATAGAGCATCCAGGATCTTCTCGCGCACCCTCGTCGCACTGGCCGCCTTCCTGACCATAGGGCTGTACGGCATGCGGGTTGTCGGAGCTACTCCTCGCCTGGGGCTGCGATGGTCTGCGCCTTTTCGCGAATACCAGCAAGTCGGGGAGATGCTCCGATCACTGGATGATCAGCCGGGCCTGGTCGTGGTCAACAATCCACCAGGTTTCTATATCGCTGCTGGTCTGCCCGCGATCGTGGTTCCACACGGCCCGGTGCAAAGCCTGCATGCGATTGTCGAGAGGTATCGGGCCTCTTGGGTGATCTTGGATGTGAACCGCCCTCCTGGACTGAATGGACTCTACGCTGGGACTGAGCGGCCTGCCTGGTTGCAGCCGCGAGGGACGCTCACGGATGAGAGCGGCTTTCCGATCCATCTCTTTAGGGTGATCGACTCGAACGATGGGGTGTCAGAATGAGGCACAGGGAGGATGCCCTCCGGCATGGGGCGCTGTTCTTCCTGCTGGCCTTGGCCAGCGGCGGCTTCTATCTTTGGAGAAGTGCGAGGCTGGAGGGGCCGGGTTTTCCTCTTGACGATGCCTGGATCCACCAGACCTATGCGCGCAACTTGGCATCCGAGGGTGCATGGTCCTTTGTTTCGGGCGAGCCAAGCGGGGGCTCCACGGCTCCGTGGTGGACTGCGATGATCGCCCTTGGGTATTGGCTTGGACTGCCCCGTTTCGCTTGGACGTTCGCGCTCGGCCTGACCTTGCTGGCGGCGCTGGGGTTGATGGGCCGGGCCTGGATCCTCCGCCGGGGAGGCGGCCGCGCGCTGGCTTTCCTCGTTGGCTTGATGATCCTCTTCGAATGGCACCTGACCTGGGCGGCGGTTTCGGGCATGGAAACACTCGCTCTGGCTGTCATGGTCCTTGCGGTCCTTCACGAGTTGGAGCGGGACCGGCCCCGCCACATCCAGCTGGGCCTGCTGATCGGGGCAGGGCTTTGGCTGAGGCCGGATGCACTCTCGCTGCTTGTGCCGGTGTTGTGGGTGATGCTCTTCTCGGCCGCGCCATGGCGTCAACGGCTGCGCGAAGGGAGCCAGGTGATCGCCGGGATCGCGCTGCTCGCCATCCCCTACCTGCTTTTCAACAGTGCCGTGGCCGGAGCATTCTGGCCGACGACCTTCTATGCCAAGCAAGTCGAGTATGCTGAGTTGCGCCAACTGCCGCTGTGGCGGCGCTGGCTGGAGCAAGCTCTGCGGCCTCTGGCGGGTATGGCAGCGCTTGCAGTTCCTGGGCTGGTAGCGTGGGGAGCGGGCGCGATCAAGCAGCGCGACGCGCGCTCTCTGGCCGGGCTCATCTGGGCTCTATCCTTCGTATCGGCCTATGCTTGGAGGCTGCCCGTCACCTACCAGCACGGGCGCTATGCCATGCCGGTTCTGGCGCCCGTGCTTGTGCTGGGCGCCGAAGCTCTGGCCCGATTCTGGCAACGCAGCCAAGGGAAACGCTTGGCGTGGGTCGTAGCCCGAGCTTGGGCGGCTTCCTGGCTCATTGTCGGCTTCCTATTTTGGGTGCGCGGAGCCCGGGCCTATGCCGAGGATGTTGCGATCATTAATACCGAAATGGTCAAGGTTGCTCGTTGGCTCTCGGAAAACACTGAGCGGGATGCGCTTGTCGCTGCACATGATATCGGCGCCATTGGATACTTTGGCCAGCGCCGCTTGCTGGATCTCGCTGGGCTGATCTCTCCAGAAGTGATCCCCATCCTGAGGGATGAGCCGGCGCTGGCAAGATTCCTAAGCTCACGCGGGGCCGATTACCTGGTTACGTTTCCTGGCTGGTATCCGGGGTTGACAGGCGGCAGGGAGCCCATCTACGTGGCCGGCGAGGGATATGCTCCGGCGGCCGGAGGCGAGAATATGGCCGTGTATCGATGGCCTTGAACGTTTGCTCGGCCGAAAAGGTGTGTGCTATACTCGCCCGCGGTTTGCTTTAAGGCGGAATCATTATGGAAGCATATGGCGTAGTCATAGTCGATGATCACCCTCTCTTCCGCGAGGGGGTGCGGAGCGTAATCGACTCCGAAGAGGATATGCAAGTCCTTGCGGAGGGGACGAGCGGGGATCAAGCGGTTAAGCTCATCCGGGAACTGCGCCCACAAGTCGCCTTGGTGGACGTTAACCTTCCGAAAATGAATGGCATGCAGGTGACGCGGCAGGTCGTGGGCGAGCGGCTGTCCACCGCCATCGTGTTGCTTACGGCCTATGATGATGTCGAGCAAGTCCTGCATGCGTTCTCAGCCGGCGCCTCCGCCTACTGCTCCAAGGATGTCGAAGCCGGCAAGCTGGTCGACATCGTCCGGCAGGTGGCCCGGGGTTTCTACGTTGTCGGGGATCAGGTATTCGACCGGCAGGGCCTGGAGGAGTGGCTCTCCCGGGGAGTCGAGACCGTTCGCCGGCCGCATCTGGAGGGCGACGTCGAGGCCTTCACACCCCTGTCCCCACGTGAAATGGAAATCCTGCAATATGTGACGCGCGGCATGAGCAACAAAGAAATCGCCGCCAAGCTGGGTATCAGCCACCAAACAGTAAAGAACCATATGACCGCTATCCTGCACAAGCTGGATGTTGAGGACCGCACGCAGGCCGCTGTCTACGCCCTACGCCACGGGTGGGTGCGCTTGCAGGACACAAGGAAATAGCCGCGGAGGCTCTATGACCGAGGAACCTCAAGGCGAAATGCTCGGCCCGCTGGAGGCCTTTATCCAGGAAACGCACTCCCGCTTGGAGCGCATCCAGCGGGAGTTGAAGGAAATTAATATGCTGGTGGAGCAGAGCCAGGGCGAAGTCGAGAAGCTGGCCCAGCGCAACGCCGATATCACCAGCCGCATCCACCAGATGCAAGCCCATTTCGATACCGTGCCGCGCGAAGACATTCGCTCGAGCTATGAAGCTGCGCTGGATGCCCAGCAAAGGCTGTTCACCATGCGAGGTCAGCTTGAGAAGCTGGAAAGCGATCAGAAGCACCTTGCACAGTCTGCCGAATATATGCAGGCTGCGCTGACCTTTCTCGAGGGACGGCCGGCGGTGGAGATCGAAGAGGAGAGCGCCAAGCCGTCGGCGGTTCTGGAGCAAATCATCCAGGCCCAAGAGGAAGAGCGGCGGAAGATCTCTCGCCATATCCACGATGGGCCGGCGCAGGTGCTCTCAAACTTCATCCTGCAAACGGAGATCGCCACTCGATTATTCGAGACCGATCAGGAGAGGGCACGCGAGGAGCTCGAGAGTCTTAAGGAAGCCGCCGCCGCCAGCTTTGCCAAGGTGCGGGATTTCATCTTCGAGTTGCGTCCGATGATGCTAGACGATCTGGGGCTCTTGCCCACGCTCCGCCGCTATGCCGAGGCCTTCAAGGAGAAGACCGGGCTTGAAATCAGCCTGGTTAATACCGGTGCAGAACGCCGCCTGGAGCCGCACCTCGAGGTGGTGATATTCCGTGCCGTGCAGGACCTGCTTGCGAACGTCCGCGATCACGCGCAGGCGACACAGGCGAAGATCATGGTGGATCTAGGCGAGGCGCAGATTCGTGCCTCTGTGGAAGATAATGGCAAAGGCTTCGAAGCCGAGATCCTGGAGGCTGAGGAGATGGCCGATCGGTCCCTGAACCGTCTCAGGGATAAGGTCGATCAATTAGGTGGTTCAATCGAGATCGGCTCCCAGCCCGGAGAGGGGACCCGGGTGGCCTTGATTCTTCCAACCGGCGGGGCTTAATAGCCTTCGGCCCGGAAACGCCTTCGACAAGCGGCCGGTACAATAGTTCTCTGGTCCTCGGAAATTGGTCCTATTGCGCCTGCATAGGCGCGTTTCTATAATGGGAACTGCCCTGTAACAAAAAGGGGGCGAAATCTTCAACGGAAGGAGGTGATTGCTATGTTGTTCGCACCCAAGGAAAAGGGCCAGGGTCTCGTCGAGTACGCTTTGATTCTTGTTTTGGTCGCCGTCGTCGTGATCGTCATTCTGGCGCTGCTCGGCCCGGCCATTGGCAATGTCTTCAGCAACATCGTCACAAATATCTAAGCGAGCTTCGATCGGTCGGATGCAGGGGGATACCCTACGACTTCCGCACATCGCACGGGAGCCCTATCGAGCATAGGGCTCCTTGTGTAAGGCAAATGTAAGCGGGCGCCCGGCGAGCCTGTGCTAGAGTAAGCGTAACTTGACTTTTATTGTCAGGCGGGTATCATACGCGCATCTAATTATTTAAGAGATGCGTCTTCTACCCTGCGAGAGCTAAGGAGGCCCCATGCGCCGTTCCCGCATCCTAATCCTGTTTGCACTGATTCTGCTCCTAGGCGCCGCAGCCGCATATCTCATTCTTATGCGTCAACGCCAGCCTCCACCCCCGCCCACGGCAACGCCGGAGGGGGGCATGCCATCCGATGTTGTCTTCGTGGTTGTTGCGGCGCAGGATATCGCGCGCGGCACCCGCATTCCGGAGGACGGCGTCGTCATGTCCCGTATGCCGGCCAACATGGTTGTGGAGACGATGATCAGTGGCCCTGATGAGGAAGCGCTTCGCGAGAGAGTGATGGGCCGGATCGCCCGCCAGGCGATCGGACGCGGTGTGCCGATCACCGAGGCCATGCTGACCGAGCAAGCCGGAGACCTGCTCGCAGGGGGATCTGATGCCTCGCTTGCAATCCCACCTGGCTTCACCGCGATCTCCATCCCGATGAGCCGCTTGACAGGTGTGGCCTATGCCTTACGGGACGGCGATACCGTGGATGTCCTCATCGCCCTTATGCTTGTGGACGTTGACCCTGATTTCCAGAGCATACTTCCCAATCAGGTAACCCCGCTGACTGCTCCAGGCGGGACGGAGGAATTCCCCTCGCCCAGCCTAACAGGCGGAGTAGGCAGGATGGAGGACGAAGACCCCACGACGCCAATGCTTCCCTTCGGCAAGATTGTGACCGACGAAGATACGGGTCAGCCTTTCCATCTGATCCCGCAGGAGAAGCAGCGCCCGCGCATCGTAACCCAGCGGCTGGTGGAAGCTGCCCGGGTGCTGCATGTGGGCACCTTCCCGCTGGAGGGAGAGGAAGCGGCCGGCGAGGTCGTGCCGGTGCCCGAGGAGGGCGTGGGCGCGCCGCCTCCGCAGGAGGGGCAAGTCTCAGCCGCCGAAGCGCCTGAAGCGCCTGACATTATCACTCTGATCGTCACGCCTCAGGATGCGCTTGCATTGAATTGGGCCATGCGCGCCGGGGCAGAAATCACCCTTACGCTGCGAGCGCCGAACGACACCGAGGTGACGGAAACTACCAGCGTGACACTGCAATACCTGCTGGATACCTACAACATCACGATCCCGACCAAGCTGCCCTATGCACAGGAGCCGCGACTGGATGACCTGATTACGCCCAAGCTGCCGAACGATAAGGCTGTCCAGCCGGCGCAGCCTCAGTAGGAAAGCGTACCCGGCAGGGAGGCCGAGGAGAACGCCTTATGACCGAAGGCGCGGAGGAACTCATCCGCGTACTCATCGTCGATGACATCGCGGAGACGCGCGAGAATTTGCGCAAGTTGCTGCAATTCGAATCCGATGTCACCGTCGTCGGTTCGGCGCGCACTGGCGTGGAGGCCATCGACATCGCGCGCGAGACGGAGCCGGATGTCGTCATCATGGACATCAACATGCCCGACATGGACGGCATCGAGGCCACCGAGGCGATGCTGCGCGATGTGCCTTTCACGCAAATCGTGATGCTCTCCGTGAATAACGACGCCGATTACGTCCGGCGGGCCATGCGCGCTGGCGCGCGCGACTTCCTGGCCAAGCCGCCCTCAGGGGACGAGCTCATCTCAACCATCCGCACCCTGGCAGTCCTGGCGCATGAACAGCGCGAGAAATTGGCGTATCCCCTGCCCCAGGTCGCTGTGCAAGGACCGGGGCCTGGCTACACTGGCCCGCTGCGGCCGCAGGGGAAGGTGATTGCCATCTACTCTCCGAAAGGCGGAGTGGGCTGCACCATGCTCGCCACCAATTTGGCCGTTGGCTTGGATACAGATGACACCCCGACGGTGCTTGTCGACGCAGCGCTGCAATTCGGAGACATCGCTGTGGCGCTGAACCTTCAGCCCAAGAACAGTTTCTTGGATCTCGGCAGCCGGGCCGATGAGCTCGATGCGGAATTCGTCGAGGAAGTCTTGCTCCGTCACGATAGCGGCTTGCGGGTGCTGGCTGCACCGGCCCGACCCGAGATGGCGGACGAGATTACCTCGGATCAGGTGCGCAAGGTTCTGCAGTTTCTGAAGCGGCAGTTCGTCTATGTGGTGGTGGATACGAGCTCCAACATGGACGATATCACATTGGCTGTCCTGGATGTGGCGGATCTGCTTGTGACAGTGGCGACGCCTGAAATTCCGGCCATCAAGGACACCCGCTTGCTTTTCGACTTGCTTGGGATTCTCGATTTTCCCAAGGATCGATTGTTCTTCATCTTGAACCGCACAGACCGGCGCTCTGGCATCACCGCCGAGGCGGTAGGTGAGAATCTGAAATGCGCAGTCGAGGGCGAGATCCCGATGGATGAGCGCGCCGTCACTGCATCCATCAATCGCGGGACGCCGCTGATCCTAAGCGAGAAAAGCAACCCCTCGGCCAAGGCCATCTATAAGCTCCTGGGCAGGTTGAAGGAGCGGCTGGTCGCTGCGGAAGCGGTCGAAGAGGAGGCCGAGGCTGAACGCTCACGGCTCTTCAGCCGGTGACATGGGTAGGTCTCGACGTGCAGGTCCGTCGGTGACAAGGAGAGTGCCAAGTGTCGTTGCTTAAGCGAATCGAACAAGGTCAGGCCGAGAATGTTCCCGCGCCCAGCAGCGATAGCGCCAGCGTAAGCACACAGGGCACCTCCCGGCTCAGCGGCCTTTCGGCGCGGCGGGTGGCACCTCCGGGGGCTGCCCAGCGGGATACCTACTACGATCTCAAAACACGGGTGCAGAACAAGCTGCTCGCCGAGCTGGATCCTTCTATGGATGTCAGCCAGACGGCAGAAGTGCGGCAGACGATCGAAGAGCTTTTCGAAAACATCCTGGCGGAGGAGAAGATCGTGCTCTCACGCCCGGAGCGCCGTCGGCTCTTCGAGCAAATCGTTGCAGAGATCCTGGGACTGGGACCGCTAGAGCCCCTTCTGGCGGACGAGACCATCACAGAGATCATGGTGAATGGCGCCAAGCAGATCTATATCGAGCGGGGCGGTAAACTCTTTCGCGAGCCAGCCACCTTTGAGAGCGACGATCATCTGATGCGCATCATCGACCGCATTGTAGCGCCGCTCGGCCGCCGCATTGATGAATCGAGTCCCTACGTCGATGCCCGTCTTCCCGATGGATCACGTGTGAACGCCGTCATCCCTCCCATTTCCCTGGTCGGCCCCACGCTGACCATCCGGAAATTCGCCCGCGACCCCATCACCGTTGAGCAACTCATCGAGTGGGGGACGATAACGCCTGAGGCGGTTGAGTTTCTCAAGGCCTGCGTCATCGCCCGGATTAATATGGTCATTTCTGGCGGCACGGGCTCTGGCAAGACCACAATGCTGAATATCCTCAGCCAGTACATTCCCAATGATGAACGCATTATCACCATTGAGAATGCTGCCGAGCTCCAGCTCCGACAGGAGCATGTCGTGACGCTCGAGTCGCGCCCACCTAATATCGAGGGGCGGGGCGAGGTCACGATCCAAAATCTGGTGGTGAACTCCTTGCGAATGAGACCCGACCGAATCATCGTGGGTGAGATCCGCGCCGAAGAAGCGCTGGACATGCTGCAGGCGATGAACACCGGGCATGAGGGTTCGATGACGACGGCCCACTCCAATAGCCCGCGCGATACCCTGGCGCGTATCGAGACTATGACGCTCATGGCTGGCATGGAGTTGCCTGTGCGAGCCATCCGGGAGCAGATTGCCTCGGCGCTTGAGCTGGTCGTGCATCTGGAGCGCCTGCGGGACGGCACCCGCAAGGTCACCCACATCGCAGAAATTCAGGGGATGGAGGGTGATGTCATCACCATGACCGACATCTTTGTCTTCGAGCAGACCGGCTTCGAGGATGGGAGAGTGATCGGCCGCCTACGTCCAACGGGACTGCGGCCCAAGTTCATCGATAAGATTGAGGCTAGCGGGATCAATCTGCCCGCCTCGATCTTCGGAGTCGGTGACAGGATACGCGGGTATTAGGCCATGGAACCTCAATCTGTACTTCTCATCGGGGGCGGGATGGGCCTGCTGCTGCTGGTGGTAGGCCTGGCGATGACGCTTTTCGGTGAACGCAGCGTGGTCGAAGAGCGACTGGGCCGATACGCGGAGGGTGGGCTGATCTCAACTTCCGCCGGTGCCCAGGAGGAGGATCGTTCGCGAGCCTCAGTGCTGAGCGATTTCTTCAATCGCATCGGCGAGGGCAGTGATCTCTTTGAAAACATATCCCGCAACCTGGCGCGAGCCGACCTCAAGCTGCGCCCAGCCGAGTACATCGCCCTGATCATTGTCTCTGCTTTTGTGGTGGGTCTCATCGGCTTCGTCATCAGCCGCTTCTCGCTCTTCTTTGCCGTGGTCTCGATGGCCTTCGGCGCCTATCTTCCTCAGATGTACGTGAAGATGTCGCAGCGGCAGCGTTTGAAGAAATTTGACAACCAGCTTGGAGACATGCTCAACCTGATGGTCAACGGGCTGCGGGCGGGTTTCTCCACGCTGCAGGCCATGGAAGCGGTCAGCCGGGAGCTTCCGAGTCCCATTTCAGATGAGTTCCGGCGCGTTGTGCAGGAGATGCAATTGGGCATTCCCATGGAGGATGCCCTCGAACATCTGCTCCGGCGCATCAATAGTGAAGATCTGGATCTCGTGATCACGGCCATCAATGTGCAGCGGGAGGTCGGCGGCAATCTGGCAGAAATCCTGGACACGATCTCGTACACGATCCGTGAACGGGTGCGCATTAAGGGCGAGATTGCTGCGCTCACTGCGCAAGGCCGCGCAACTGCCTGGGTCATCGCAGCCTTGCCCATCTTGCTGGTTTTGCTGCTCTTCTTGCTCAACCGTGAATATGTGATGCAGTTTTTCAACCCGGAGACACGCAGTTGTGGCATCCCCATTTTGGTGCTGGCGGGGATCATGGTTATCTCGGGGTTCTACGCAACGCAAAAGATCGTGGCGATCGACATCTAATTCGATGATAGAGAACTCGTGCATGTGCAGCGGCGAGGAGAGGTAGCCATGGTGTGGATACTGGGCGTCATCTTGATCGTGATTATCTTTGCGGTGATCCTGGTGGTTGCTGGCCTCCGGGCGCCGCAGGTAGCCGATCCCATCGCCGACCGCCTGGCGGAGTATAGCATTCGCGATGAGCCGATGACGCTGGAGGAGATTGAGCTCTCCCAACGCTTCTATGAGCGCGTCATCATTCCCATCTTCAACAAGATTGGGCAGATCGCCGCCCGCTTCACGCCCCAGGCCACGCTGGAAAGCGCCCGCAAGCGTCTGGAGATGGCGGGGAATCCGATGCAGATGGATCCCGCTTTCTTCTTATCGCTGCGTTTCGTGCTGGCAGTCTTGTTTGGCGGCGGCATTTTCATCGTGTTCGCAGTAACCCGCCGCAATTGGCTTCAGGGCTTGGCACTCTCTGCGCTCTTCTTGGGCATCGGCTTCATGTTCCCGGATTTGTGGCTCACGAGCAAGATTAGGGGTCGCCAGAAAGCCGTCTTCCGAGCGTTGCCGGACGCGCTCGACCTCTTGACGATCTGCGTCGAGGCAGGTCTGGGCTTCGATGCCGCCATGGGCAAGGTGCATGAGAAGTGGGAAGACGACCTTGCGCTTGAGTTTGGAAGGGTCTTGCAGGAGATCCGCCTGGGCAAGCTCAGGCGGGAAGCCCTACGGGATATGGCCGAGCGCCTGGGGGTGGCCGAGCTGACCAGCTTCGTGGCAGCCGTCATTCAATCCGAGCAGCTGGGCGTGAGCATGGCCAAGGTGCTACGGATTCAGTCGGATCAGATGCGAGTACGGCGCCGGCAGATAGCAGAAGAGGAGGCGCACCGGGCGCCGATCAAGATGATCTTCCCGATTGCCCTCCTGATCTTCCCGTCCATCCTCATGGTGCTCCTTGGACCCGCGGCGATGCTGTTGTTGCGGTCGCCAATGGGGGCCATCATGAGATAGGCGGCCTCCCGCCGGCGACAGTCGAATGAAAGGGGGACCTCTGCAATCGAAGGATGCCCGCCGCGGCCGGCGATTTGCGAAACGCTGGTTGGAGGCGGGTCTTGATTTGGTCTTTCCGCCGCATTGCGCCGGCTGCGGCAGGGCGGGGGAAGTCTGGTGTGCGAGCTGTCATGCGAGGCTGCGCAAACCTGCAGGGCGAGGATGCCCTGCTTGCGGATTCCCCCGCATCCATTCCAGGCGATGCCTGGCATGCGAACTTGGAGAAGGACGACTGAGTCTGCGCTCCTATGCTTGCTACGGTCCACCCCTGACCCAGGCCATCCTGCGCCTTAAGTATAGGCCGGATCGTAAGTTGGCAGGGATCTTTGCCGCATGGCTGCACGAGATTCTGGGGCCAAACCGGTCTGGGCTGGAAGAGATCATCATCCCTATCCCGCTGGCGAGTGCCCGTATGAAGCAAAGAGGGTATAATCAGGTCGAATTGATTGCAGCAGCGCTGGCATCTATGCGTGGGCAGCCGCATCGGCCTCGGGCCCTTCGCCGAATACGGGATACGGGCTCCCAGGTAGGTTTGGATCCCGGCGCGAGGCGCCGCAATGTGGCGGGTGCCTTCCAGGCCGATGAGCCGTCTGTCGAATCGAAGGTGGTGCTGCTGCTGGATGACATCGTGACTACAGGCGCGACGCTCCTATCTGCTTCCGAAGCGCTTCTTGAAGCCGGAGCGGTGCGCGTGTTCTGTTTAACCGTCGGTTTCGCTGCGGGTTGAAATCGTGCCCGCAGACATTCATGTAAAGGAGGGACCATGGCCTTGCGCGTGGACATAAATGTGAAGAATCTGGAACTGAACGACCGCCTTCGGAATTACGTAGAGAAGAAGGTTGGCAAGCTTGATCGTTATCTGGATGTGTTGGAGGAGGCCAAGGTCGATCTCACTTACGCGAAGACGGCGCGCAGCGCCAAAGACCGCAACATTGCGCAGGTAACCATCAGGGGCAAAGGGGTGCTGCTCCGGGCAGAAGAGCGCACGGAGGATATGTTCGCATCGATCGACCTCGTACTGGACAAGGTCTATCGCCAGATTGAGCGCTATAAGGGCCGCCGGTGGAACAACCGGGGCGACGGCCGATCTGCCGCTGATGCGGCGCTGGAAGCGGGCCTTGGCGAAACCGAGGAGCCCGAGTTGGAAAATCAGATTGTCCGCCGCAAGCGTCATCTGTTGACGCCGATGGACGAGCGGGAGGCGGTCGAACAGATGGCCTTGCTGGGACATGAAGATTTCTTTGTTTTCCTGAATTCCGAGACAAGCCAGGTGAACGTTCTATACCGGCGAAGGGATGGTTCCCTTGGCCTGATCGAAACCGAAGTTGCCTGAATGACAATAATCCAGAGCGCCGGCCTGCTGTATGTGGGGGCCGGCGCTTTCTTTGTATCATGTAGAGGCCGATGAGCAAACCCATTTTTCAAGCACTGATAATGCTGCCTCCGAGAGGGCATACCCGGGCCGAGCGCTGGGTGGCGGAGGGGCGCGGCGCTGCCGCCAGAGATCTGGCTCGCCGCCTGGGACGGATACCTTCAGTGGATCAAGTCTGGGTGCTGGCTGCGGATGAGTTCGACCGCGACGCCATGGAAGGCGCAGGCGCAAGGCCATTCCGTGGGAGCGGCGAGCCTTTTCACTTTGGGCGGGAGCTTGCCAACGCTGCTGAAGCCTTCGATCCCGCGCCCGTGGCCTACTTTGGGGGCGGCAGCGCGCCCCTAATGACCGAGGACATGTTGGCGGAGGCCTTCGAGCGGGTCTCAAGTGCCCAAGAGCCCATGGCGCTGGTAAACAATCTACATTCAACAGATTGGGCCATCATCAGCCACCCACACATATTGCATGCGTATAGCCATCGCTTCCCGCAGGATAATCCGCTGGGCTGGGTGCTTTGGAAGGAAGCCAGCTTGCGCGTAGAGGCTTTGCAGCCTTCTGCCGCCTCCCGCCTTGATATCGACACGCCCTCGGATCTGATCCTGGCCAACGGCCATCCTGGGCTGGGGCTCGAGCTGGATGCATTTCTGCAGGGAATCGAGAGACCATGGCTGAAGCGGGTGGATCGCATCCGTGCGATTATGGCTTCGCCAGGCGCCTCGCTTGCCATCATTGGGCGGGCTTCATCGAAAATATGGCGCGAGCTGGAACGGCGCACCGAGATTTGGATCCGCATCTTCGTGGAGGAACGGGGGATGGTCGCCAGTGGAAGGCTGGCACGAGGCGAAGTGCGTAGCTTTGTGGGGCGCATGGTGGACGATATGGGGCCAGAGGCGTTCCTGGCCTTCTTCTCTGAGTTGGCGGATGGCCTAATCTGGGATACACGCGTGTGGATGGCTTCTCAAGGGGTGTATCCATCGCCGAGCGACCGCTTTGCGGCTGATCTGGGCTGGGTAGATGAAATCGAAGACCCGCTCCTGCGCCGGCTTGCTGCGGCGGTAGAGAAGGCTCCTATGCCGGCAATAGTCGGAGGCTATGGCGTTGTTGCGGGCGGGCTCTACGCGCTCTTGGAGACAATGGATGGCGACGCGGCCTACCATCCTTCCAGGAATTCGCGCCACTCCTGACACTGTTCCAGATAACTGCCGTAAAGATAGAGCGCCGAGGCATGCGGCTCGCGGGGTGGGTGCCGCAGGCGCATGTTGGCTTCCTGAAGCGTGCGTCCCCCTTTCCGGACGTTGCACTGAGGGCAGGCGGTTACCAGGTTCCCCCAGCTATAATCTCCCCCTCGATGGCGTGGAATGACATGATCGATGGTCAGTTGGCCCGAGGTTCTGCCGCAGTATTGGCATTGGTAGTGGTCCCGGCGGAAGATTTCGCGCTTGCTGAGCCGGACACGCGGCCTGGGGCGCTTGACCATGTATCCGAGCCGGATGACAGAAGGGCGAGGGATGAGCGTCCGGATTGTGCGCACATATCCACGCCCATTCAGGACAAGCTCGGCCTTTCCAGAGAGAAAGAGCCCCAGCGCGCGCCTGGTCGTGCAGACATTGAGCGGCTCGTAGTTTGCATTTAGAACGAGAACCGGTTCGTTTAGCATCGCTCGCTCACCGTGCCTCAAATCCTGCCTGAGATTCGGTGATAAACCCGCCGGCGGATCGCCTATATTCTGCCGGTTGCCTCTGTGAACCGCCGAAAGCTCTGCCTCCGTTTGGGCTCTACACAAAGCGCTCGCGAATGTTGGCGCTTACGAAGTCAAGCACGGCTACCGTGATCACGATGAACCACACGGCGATGCCGGCGGCCTTGAAGTCCGTCAGACGCATCCACTGCACCAGCAAGAAGCCGATCCCACCACCGCCCACTAGGCCGATCACTGTAGACATGCGCACGTTGATATCCCAGCGATAGATCGTGAAAGACACGAAGGGCGGGATGATCTGCGGGATCACGGCGTAGACGACGGTCTGGAACCAGTTCGCACCCGTGGCCTGGATCGCTTCGATCGGGCCGGGATCAATGGACTCGATCGCCTCTGAATAGAGCTTGCCCAGGGCGGCAATGCTGTGAAGCGTCAATGCGACGATGCCAGCAAAAGGGCCCAGGCCGACGACTGCCACTGCGATGACAGCCCAGATCAAAGGCTCGACCGAGCGGACGATGTTCAGCGCCGTGCGGGTCAAGTAATAGATGCCGAGCGTAATCCAGGAGGCAGACATCAGGTTCTTGGCGGCCAGGAAGCTCACCGGCAAGGCAAGGATGATCCCGAAGAAGGTGGCCATCATGCCCAGGAAGATGGTTTCAATCATCTTCTCAATCGAAAGGGTCAGCTCCTCGCTGGGCTGCGCCGGGCCCGCGCCCACAATCTGCCGGGCAAGGATCCGCCACTCCATGGTCTCCTGGGCGGCGCTGGTCGGAATGAGTCGATAAGGCATAGGGATGTCAAGCGTAAACGAACCGTTCTCATCCGGGGTCAGGACGACGTATTCGCCACCCTTCCGGGCTCGGAATTCATTTCGTTGTGGATCCTGCCAGAGGATTTGGATCGGAGCCTCGGGATAAAAGCTCCCACCCTCCAGGTGCAGCAGCGTGCCCGGCGTTCCATCCTCTTGAGTCAGCTCGCCGCATGTGGGCTCCGCCCGCAAATACGGCTCGCTCTCGCTGGTCGGGTTCGGAGGAGGAGGGTCCTCATCGCATGGAACCTCCAGCGATTGGATCGCCTCGGCCTGGATGGGTGCGCGCTCAATAGCGCGATCCCAGGGCCACATGACCTGCCCGAGCCGGTAACGCGCCTTGCCGACTTCGCGGGTCAGCAAAGGAAGGTCGATCTCGCCAATCTGCCAGCCGAGGCCGAAGAAGAGGATCAAGACCATGATGAAGGGGCCGAGGCCGGCGCGTGCTGTGCGAGCTGTCCGGAAGGCGTCGTAGGCAATCCAGAGATAGAGCAGGATGGCACCCAGTGTGACAATCAGCAGCAGGGGTTGAAGGTCGAAGGCCAAGCTGGCCTTCTCGAGGAAGAGCTCCTTGCGGCGGCCAATGATTGTGATGCGCCAATAGATCAGGCCAAATATGGAGGCCGTGCTGAGCAGGAGCAGGATGCCACGCTGGTAGGCGCGCGCCAGAATGTGGCCCAGGCCCGGGACGAGCAGAGAGAGGATGCCGGCGATCGGGGCGGGCACGAGGCTGGACTTCAACTCACCGTCATTCCGCCTGCGGACCTCGCTCATCGCCCATCTCCGCTGCGCTCATAGATCTCTCCGGTGATGCCTCCCACGCGTTCAGCCTCCTCGCCGTAAATCTCTTTGAATTCATCGTCGGTCATAGCACGAATATCATCACGCGAGCCACGGTACACGATTCTGCCCTCATGCAAGCCGATGACGCTGGTCGCATAGCGCTGGACAAGGTCCAGGTAGTGCAGGCTGCAGAGGATCGTGATCCCGTCCTCGCGGTTCAGACTCTCAAGACGGGTGAGAATGGAGTGCGAGAGCACCGGGTCGAGGCTGGCCACGGGCTCATCGGCCAAGATCATCTCCGGTTCCTGCATTAGAGCCCGGGCAATGCCGACCCGCTGCTGCTGGCCGCCGCTAAGCTCGTCGGCTCGCTTGTGGGCTTGATCCAGGATTCCGATTCGCTCGAGTGCCTGGGTTGCCTTTTCGCGGTCGGCCCGGGAGAATTGACCCATAAGACTTTTCCAGGTGGGTGTATAGCCCAGGCGGCCGGCCAAGACATTTGTGAGCACCGAGGAGCGCTTTACAAGGTTGAAGTGCTGGAAGACCATGCCGATCTTCCTTCTAGCCCTGCGCAATTCCTCCCCCGTTAGCTTGGCAAGGTCCACGCCATTCCAGATGATTTCACCTTCGGTTGGATCGATAAGACGATTAATGCAGCGCAAGAGCGTGGACTTGCCCGACCCGCTCAGGCCGATGATGACCAGGAACTCGCCATCTGGGACCGTGAAGCTGACGTTCCGCAGGGCAACGGTTCCATCATCATAGACCTTGGTTAAATTGCGCACTTCCAGCATTCGCAGCTCCTCGATAGGAAGGGTGGGGGGATGATCAAGCCCATCCCCCCACCGCCACCCAATCTTTACTCAAAGCCTCAGGCGCCCCCGGGCTATTGCAAGTCCTCGGGCTTCACGCCGGCGGCGTCGAGCAGCTGGCGGAAGGGATCATAGAAGCTGTCGTCATGCTCCTCGAGGGCGGCCCACTGATAGGCGGTATCCAGCGCCTCCTGGCCCTCCTCAGTCTCGGCGATCTTGAGCAGGGCGTCGTTGATCTTGTCGCGCAGCTCACGCGGGAAGCTGGTCACGTACTGGACGCCGTCATTGGGGATGTCGGTCGAGATGCTGATGACCTTGATGACATCCATCACGTCCGGGTGCTCGTCTTCGATCCGCGAGCGGGCATCGACGTAGGAGGCTCCGGCATCACAATCGCCGTTGTAGACGCCCGCCACGGCTGCATCATGCGAGCCAGCGTCGACGATTTCGATGTCGGTATCAGGATCGACGCCAGCGGCCCGCAGCTCGATGCTGGGGATGATCCAGCCACTGGTGCTCAAAGCATCCGGGCGGCAGAAGACCTTGCCCTTCAGTTCCTCAAGGCTCTCGATGCCGCTATCGGCGCGGACAAAGATCTGGCCGTTGTATACGGGGCTGCCGTAGCGGACAGACACTAGCTCAGCCTCGGCACAGCCGCGGTCCGCTGCCAGGATATAGGCGAAGGTCGCCAGGGAGCCCATGTGGGCCTTGGGCGGATCGGCGCACATGGCCTCGATCACGCCGGCGTATTCCGTGGCCACAAAGGTCTGGATGACCAGGCCGGTCTCCTCGAAGATCAGGTCCGCGACGGCATCAGCGCCGGACGAGACGCGCTCGAGTTCGCCGGATGGCACAAATGCCCAGATGATGGGATTCTCCTCTGTACCGAGCTCCGGCGCAGGGGGCGGTGCCTCGGTTGGCTCAGGCGGGGCTTCGGTGGGTTCCTCCGCTGCCGGCGGCTCAGTGGCCTCGGGCGTTGCCGCAGGCCCGCAGGCGCTCAGCACAAAGACGCCGATCAGGAGGATGCTTAAGAGTGCAAATAGCGGAAACTTGTTTGTACGCATCTTCTTTCTTTCCTCCTCATTCTCGGGTTAGGTTAGGAATGCTATTCCCTGTCGATGAAGCGGGCTTGGGAATCTCTCCTCGCGCTCACCTCCTCTCGGGGTGTGTAGATTGCCGGCGCCATCTTAGCGCGTTTCGTAGGAGCGTGCAAGATGATTTTCGTCTTGTGTCTTTGTGGAGCGGAGATTACAATTCTGCTCCCATGAACATAGAAACCTTCGAAGACGCACTCAACTATCTCTACAGCCATATCGATTATAGCGTGGAGAGGAGCTATCGCTACTCCGCGGAGACTTTCGAGCTCGATCGCGTTTGTGACCTGGCGCGGGCGGTTGGAAACCCCCATGAGCAATTTGCTAGTTTGCACATCGCTGGCACCAAGGGCAAGGGTTCGGTCTCGGCGATGATCGCCTCCTGCCTCCAGGCTGCTGGCTATCGAACGGGCCTCTACACTTCCCCCCACCTACAACGCTTCAATGAGCGCATCCAGATGGACGGGAAGCCCATTGAGGATGCGAGGTTCGTGGCTCTCATGCGGCGCTTAGAGCCGCATATCGAATCCATTCCTGGTTTGACGGTCTTCGAGATCGCCACGGTCTTGGCGCTATTGCATTTCGCCGAGGAGGGTGCGGACGCGGCGGCTATTGAAGTTGGATTGGGCGGGCGGCTGGACGCGACCAACATCATCACGCCGACTGTGGCCGCAATCACAACGCTTTCCTATGATCACATGCACCTGCTAGGCGACAGCCTCTCTGATATCGCCCGCGAGAAGGGCGGCATCATCAAGCCTGGCGTCCCTGTGGTGCTTGCGCCCCAGCAGTACGAGGCGGACCGGGTGATCGAAGGCATCGCCGGGGAGCGAAAGGCACCTCTGATCCGTGTCGGGCGAGACTGGCTCTTTTCGGCGGGTTCACGAGATCTGGAAGGCCAGACACTCTACATCTGGGCATCCGCAGAGCAGCCGCTTATGGATGCCTATGTCGATTCGGCCGGGAGCGAGGAGTGGGCCCCGCCGCGCTATGAGATCCCGCTGCTGGGGCATCACCAGATCGTCAACGCCGCGGTGGCATACGCCGTGCTCCGCGAAGCAGAGCGGCGAGGGCTGGCAATCGGGGAGGCGGCGATCCGTGAGGGATTGGCTGGCGTGCACTGGCCTGGAAGACTGGAGATCCTCTCCCGTTCCCCTTTGGTTCTGGTCGATTCAGCCCACAACCGCGATTCGGCTTTGAAGCTGCGCATCGCCCTGGATGACTACTTCCCCGGGCAACCCGTGACCCTCATCTTCGGCGCCTCAGCGGATAAGGATATGGCCGGGATGTTGTATGAATTGCTGCCGCGGGTTTCGCGCCTGATCCTCACCCGCGCCCACCATCCGAGGGCAGCAGATCCGGAGACCTTAGCACGCCTTGCGCATAGCCATGGACTAGCGGTGCAGATTGTTGAACCGATGGATGCCGCGCTTCTGCACGCGATCCAGCGTGCCCGGCCTGGCGAGGTCATTCTGGCCGCCGGAAGCATCTTCATTGCCGGCGAGGCGAGGACTGTCTGGGAAACGATTCGCAATGAGGTCCTGCTGCCGGTGGGCGAGACGATCTGAGATGACCTGGTACGGCGGACGCTGGCCGCCGCTCCCTCCCGACTTTAGCGGGATGATCGGCCGCAGAGCCGAGGAACTCTATGATATCCCTGAGGCCCCCCTGGATGAGGAGGGCCGCATCCGGCGGCGCGTGCTTCCATTACGCGATGTCGTGCTCTTCCCCAATCTCATCACGCCTTTATTCGTGTTGCATGATGCCGCGCTGCAGGCTGTGGAGGAAGCGATCCGGGTTCAGGAAACCATGATTGGCCTGCTCATGCGAGATCCCGAGCAGGAACACCCCGGGCCAACGGATTTCTTCCAGGTGGGGACCGAAGTGGCCGTGGGCCGGATGATGCATTTGCCCGATGGAAGCATCTCGATCATGGCCCAAGGCCGGCGGCGGGTCGAAATCTTGGAGCTTTCGACGGGAATAGAGGGCCTTCAGGCCCTCGGGCGGCCCATTCCGGAACGAGACGATCGCAGCAAAGAAACGCTGGCGCTTATGCGGGCGGTGCTCACGCTTTTCGAGAAGTGTGTTCAGCTCAATCGGTCACTGCCGGAAGAGGTCTACATGTTCGCTGTGAATGTGGACGAGGCGGGCTGGCTGGCAGACCTGGTAGCGACGGCGCTCAGTCTTACCGTCGAGGAGCGCCAGGGGATCCTCGAGATCTATGACCCGGTGCGGAGGCTCCAGCGTATTAGCATGCTCCTCGGACGGGAGCTGGATCTTCTCGAACTTGAGGACCAGATTCAGACTCAAGTGCAGAGCGAGGTCGATCGATCCCAGAGGGAGATGTACCTGCGCGAGCAAATGAAGGCGATCCAGAGTGAGCTGGGTGAAGGGGATGTATGGTCGCGAGAATTGGACGAATTGCGCCAGCGCGTCGAGCATCTCTCGTTGCCGGAGGAAGTTCAAGCGACGGCTTTGCGTGAGATTCAGCGCTTGAGCCAGATGCCGCCCCTATCGCCGGAGGTCGCCATCATCCGGACGTACCTCGACTGGCTTCTGGAGCTGCCGTGGTCGGAGTCGACTGTAGACAATCTGGATCTCCATCATGTGGCTTCCGTCCTGGAGGCACAGCATCACGCCCTGAAGGAGGCCAAGGATCGCATCCTCGAATATATCGCCGTTCGCAGTCTCGCCCCTGACAAGCACCGCCAACCCATTCTCTGCTTCGTCGGTCCACCTGGCACAGGAAAGACCTCGCTCGGTCGCTCTATCGCTGAGGCCCTGGGGAGGAAATTCGTTCGCATATCGCTTGGAGGCATCCGCGACGAAGCCGAGATTCGCGGTCACCGGCGAACCTACATCGGCGCCCTGCCGGGCCGTATCCTGCAAGGCATGCGACGGGCAGGGACAGTCAACCCGCTCTTTATGTTGGATGAGATCGATAAGCTCGGGCTCGATTTCCGAGGCGATCCGGCCTCCGCGCTGCTGGAGGTCCTCGATCCGGAGCAGAACCACGCCTTTTCGGATCACTATCTCGAAATTGCCTATGATCTTTCCAGGGTTATGTTTATTACCACCGCGAACACCCTCGATCCCATTCCGCCGGCGCTCCTCGATCGGTTGGAGGTGATTGAGTTCCCCGGCTATATTGAGGAAGATAAGTTGATCATTGCCAAGAAATTCCTCATCGGCCGCCAACTCGAGCGGAACGGCCTGCGCCCCGGTGATCTCACCTTCACCCAAGGCGCCCTCAAACGCATGGTCAGGGAATATACATGGGAGGCTGGCGTCCGGAATCTGGAACGAGAGATCGGAAAGGTGTGCCGCAAGGTCGCCCGTCGCAAGGCCGAAGGGAAAAGGCCCATCCAGCGGGTGACCCCCAGGATGCTCGATGATCTATTGGGTCCGGCGCAGATCACGATTCACGAGATCGAGCGTGAAGATGCGGTGGGCGCTGCGACCGGTCTGGCGTGGACCGAGAACGGTGGCGATATCCTCGTCGTCGAGGCCCTGCCTGTGGAGGGCAAGGGCGGGATGCAGATCACCGGCCAGATCGGTGATGTGATGCAGGAGTCGGCGCAAGCGGCGCTCTCCTATATTAAATCACTCTCCGGCCCACTCGGGATCGACCCCGAGATGCTCGAGAAGACCGATATTCACATCCATATTCCGGAAGGCTCGATCCCCAAGGATGGGCCCAGCGCGGGTGTCACCATGGCCACGGCCCTGGCATCGGCATTAACCGGGCGTCCTGTCCGCAAAGACGTAGGGATGAGCGGGGAGATCACGCTGCGAGGCCGGATTCTTCCGGTTGGAGGTGTGCGCGAGAAGGTGCATGCGGCCTACCGATATCAACTCAGCAAGGTCATCTTGCCCCGGAAGAATAGCAAGGATTTGGTGCAGGTGAAGCGCCAAGCCAAGGCTGCGCTGGAGATCTGCCTTGTGGATCATATGGATGAGGTCCTTGAAATCGCATTGCTCCCAAAGCGAGCTCCAGAGCGCCGTGCCAAGAAGCCGGGAAACCGCAAGCGGAGCGCCGCGCCCAGATCTCCCAAGGCGGTACCGCGCAGCCCCAAGAGTGCGGGGAGGCGGGCGGCCAGCGGATGAGGTTAGAGGGCATGTCAGGAATTCCCGCAAGTGTCATCTCCTGGGCATATGCAAGATGGATGTTGGTGCTGTTGATAGTTGGAATGACTGCGGCCTGCACGCGTGAAGCCATGCCTGTTGCAGAATTGCAAACGGCCTCCGTGCCGACGTCCCTCCCGGAAGCGACTGAGACGCTTCCGCCGGTCACTGTTGCCGTGCAGGGCTATGCGGTTGCCTGGGTGCCAGAAGGCGAGAGCCTCACGATTCACAATCCTGCCGGCATCGCCGGAGATGCAATCGGCGAGCTGGCTTACAACGAGCGGGGCATCCGCCAGACGGGGAATACTTCCAGCCTGGGCAGCTCGATCTGGGTGGAGATCATCGATGCTCGCGGGCGCAAGGGCTGGGTCAATGCCTGGAATCTGACGGAGTATGTCCCATCGGAGGCGTTCTGCGCGGACGAGAGGGCTCGGGCCGTTTTCGCGGCAGCGGTGCAGGCGCTCCAGTCGGGTGATGGAGCATCGTTGGCACGACTGGTCAATCCCGCGCGAGGCCTGATCATCCGGCATGGCTGGTGGAATCCTGAGGTCATCATTTCCCCGGGTGAGGTGGAGGGTATCTTGAGTGGCCACCAGGACCGGGAGTGGGGGACAGTGGGGGGAGGAGGCTTCACGATCCAGGGCTCCTTCCGGGAGGTCATCCTGCCGGAATTGGAGAAAACGCTGGTGGATAATTCTGGCCGGGTGCAATGCGATGAGCTAACACTCGGAAAAACGGTCGAGCAGGTGGGTTGGCCTGGAGAATATGCGGACTTGCATTATTATGCGGTGCACAGGCCGCCGCCCGAGAACGGAAACCCGTTCAATTGGCAAACCTGGGGTTTCTTGTTCGAGTATATCCAAGGCCAGCCATATCTCACGGGCCTGATTCATTTCTACCCGGATATTTAGCGCAAACTGGACCGCTTCGCCGGCGCAGCTCTTTCCCGCCAGTCCGAATCTTTGAGAAGCCTGAGCACACTCCGCAGGTCTTCCTTCCAAGATCTGCCTTGAGCGGGAAGCCAAAGCCCGCGCTTGCTTCGGCGCAGTGTTCCGCTCAGTCTCTCTAACCTGCCGATATCACGCTCCTCGGGGATCTCGATCAAGATTTGCCCCCCTTCGGCGCTGATGCGCTCGACCCCTGCTCCGCGGGCAAGGGTCTTGATCTCCAATTGATAGAGCAGGTTCTCGATTTCCTCT
>Ga0190360_1000104_pt1 | contig 44723 bp, 39 predicted proteins | sample 48721834_MG_FD_161271 | JGI IMG/M metagenome (GOLD analysis project Ga0190360, IMG submission 161271) | Hydrothermal vent microbial mat bacterial communities from Southern Trench, Guaymas Basin, Mexico - 4872-18-3-4_MG | ecosystem: Environmental > Aquatic > Marine > Hydrothermal vents >...
GGCGCTTCTCCGTCTCATACTCCACGTGCGCAATCGCAATCGTGATCCCCCGCTCCTTCTCCTCCGGAGCGTTGTCGATCGAATCGAACGGACGGTAGTCCGCCATCCCCTTGAACGAACAGTACTTCGTGATCGCCGCCGTCAACGTCGTCTTCCCGTGGTCGATGTGCCCCATCGTCCCCACGTTCATATGCGGCTTCGTTCGCTCAAATTTCTCCTTAGCCATGATTCCTATCTCCTCGTTCCCTAAGATCGGATTGGGCGGGCGTAGAGAGCCCTCAAGGGGATTCGAACCCCTGACCCCGTTCTTACCAAGAACGTGCTCTACCGTCTGAGCTATGAGGGCGTGGCTCCAGCCGCTGACGGCTGATTGCGACCGGATCCCCAGGTGGGCGGTGAAGGATTCGAACCTCCGAAGGCTTAAGCCAGCTGATTTACAGTCAGCCCCCTTTGGCCACTTGGGTAACCGCCCATGTTCCAACCCATCGCCGGGAGGCGAGCCGCGCGCCAGCCGTCAATGGAAGCCGACGACGGGAGTCGAACCCGTAACCTACCGCTTACAAGGCGGTTGCTCTGCCATTGAGCTACGTCGGCATGACAACAAAACGCGCCTCACCTACTCGGCGCCGCCCTATTATACCAGACCTCGCCGCCGAATGAGCCCGCCGAGTCTACCAAGATTCCGAAGGGCCGTCAATGAACGGCGCGGCACCCCGACCTTTCCCACGCACTCGCCGCTGCTGCCAGGCAGCGTAGAGGGCCAGAGATCCTGCGACGGCTGCATTGAGTGATTCGATCTTGCCCCGCATGGGGATACGCACGAGGTAATCGCACGACTCGCGGGTCAGCCGCCGCAGGCCTTGCGCCTCCCCTCCGACTACCAGGGCCAGGCTTCCATCCAGCCGGGCCTCATCCAGCGGGATGGCTTCGGTTGAATTCTCCAGACCCACGATCCACGCCCCATGCTCCTTGAGGTGCCCCGCGGCCTGGGCAAGGTTATGGCGGGCAATGTGCAGATGCTCGCTGGCCCCCGAGGAGGCTCGCACCACCGCTGGCGTCACCGAAGCCGTCCGTCGCTGCGGGATGATCACGCCGTGGACGCCGACTGCTTCGGCCGTACGCAGCAGTGTACCCAGGTTTTGCGGATCCTGTAGTGTGTCTAAGATCAGAAGGAAGGGAAGCTCGCCTCTCTTGGCGGCCAGGCCGAGGATGGCCTCAAGGTCGCTGTAGGGATAGGGCTCCACGCTGGCAGCCACGCCTTGGTGATGCCTGCCGATAGAATCCAGCTGTGCCCTTGAAACCCACCGGACACTTGCCCCGCTCTGCCCAGCCGACTGCTCGATTTCCTTCAGCCTTGGATCGGACCGGCTGCCGCGCGCGAGCAGGATCTCAAAGATTCGCCGCCGCCCGGCCCGCAGAACTTCCCGGACGGCATTACGGCCTGCAATCCACTCGCGGTCGGTTTGGGCCATGCTTTTGGTTCATCCAGTTGAAAGGGGACCCGTTAGACTGCCGGTCCTTAACCCTCGAACCGCCAGCTTGTCCCCCCCTTGGCATCCTCCAGCACCACTCCGAGTTCCAGCAGACGCTCACGGATCCTATCTGCTAGTTCCCATTGTTTCTGTTCCCGAAGGGCCTGCCGGACATCCAGCAGCAGTTCCACGAAGGGGGCGATCTCACGGTCCTCGCCCTTTGGTACGTCCAGCCTCAGCCCCAGCACACCCGCCAGCTCAAGCAGTGTGGCTTGGGCCGGCCCAAGCGCCTCTGCTCCCGCCCCAGCCGCGCGCGCAGCGTTGATGCCGCGCACGAGCTCGAATAGACTTCCAAGGGCACCGGGGGTATTGAAGTCATCATCCATGGCCTCTTCAAAGCCGCGCCGCGCCTTGTCGGCTGTCGCCGCCAACGCCGCCAGCACATCATCTCCGGCGGGCCCCTCGCCGGGGATCGGTGGTCGTAGCGCACCCCGCAGCCGCTCAAGCGCACTTTGGGATTGCTCAATGACCTCCTCGTTGAAGGTCACAGGGCTGCGATAGCTGGCGTTCAAGATCAGCAGCCGCAGCACGTCGGCTTCATACCTGGCCAGGAAGTCTTCGATATTGAAGACGTTGCCCGTCGATTTGGACATCGCTTCACCACTGAGCTGCATCATGCCATTGTGCACCCAGTAGCGAGCAAAGGGCTTGCCTGTGTAGCTCTCCGACTGCGCGATTTCGTTTTCATGATGAGGGAAGATCAGGTCATTACCGCCCCCGTGGATATCGATTTGCTCCCCCAGGTGGTGCAGACTCATCGCCGTGCACTCGATGTGCCAGCCAGGGCGTCCAGGGCCCCAGGGGCTATCCCAGGCCGGCTCACCCGGCTTGGCGGCCTTCCAAAGCGCAAAATCAGCCGGATCCTCTTTGCGCTCATCGATTTCTAACCGGGCACCGGCGCGCATCTCCTCCAGATTCCTTCTGGAAAGGCGTCCGTAATCCTCGTCCCGCGCCACGCGGAAGTAGACATCTCCATCCACGGCATAGGCGAAGCCCTTCTTGATCAAGCCGCTCACGACCTTGATGATGTAATCGATCTCCTGCGAGACGCGGGGGTAGACCTGCGCGGGCAAGACATTAAGCGCTCGAAGGTGCTCATCGTATTCGCGGATATAGGTCTCGGCCAGTTCGAGCGGATCGAGGCCCAGCTCCTGAGCCCGCAAGATCACCTTGTCGTCCACGTCCGTGTAGTTCATGACATGCCGCACTTTATAGCCCCGATACTCCAGGTAGCGGCGGATCACATCAAAAACGATCGAGGACATAGCATGGCCCACATGAGCCTTGTCATAAACCGTCGGTCCACATACGTACATGCGCACCTTGCCTGGCTCAAGCGTCTCGAAGGGTTCTTTCTGCCGGGTTAGGGTGTTATAGATCATCAACGCCATGGTTCACTCCCGCGATCGCCCGTTGCCTTCGTCCTGCCCGGGCTTGGCAAAGATCATCCTGCCGGCAGCAGTCTGGAGGACCTTCGTGACCGTAACGGGAACGGCCTCATTGATGAAGTCCTTCCCGTTTTCGACCACAACCATCGTGCCATCATCCAGATAGCCCACACCCTGCCCCGGTTCCTTCCCCTCCTGGATAACGTTCACTTCGAGCGTTTCGCCGGGCAAGAAGACCGCCTTCACGGCGTTGGCCAGCTCATTGATGTTCAGAACATTGACGCCCTGAAGCTCCGCGACTCGGTTCAGGTTGTAATCGTTGGTAAGGATCTGGCAGTGAAGTTGCTTCGCCAGGATCACCAGTTTGTCATCCACGGCCCGCACTCCTTCGACATCCAGATCGGTAATGCGGAAGGCGATATTGGGATCCTTCTGGAGACGGTTGAGGATATCCAATCCCCGCCGGCCTCGCTGCCTCCGCAAGCCATCGGATGAATCGGCGATGTGCTGAAGCTCGTTGAGCACGAACGCTGGCACTAGCATTGGGCCGCGGATGAAGCCGGTGCGGGCGATATCCAATATGCGGCCGTCGATGATGACGCTTGTATCGAGCAAGACACTTTGGCTTTCCGGCGTGGTGGCAATCGACTCACGGCCGCCCGAGGCCAGCCGGTGGCTCACAACGTTGATAATGTCGTTTTGGCGCAATACGAAGAGAGTCACACTCAGGTAGCTAAAGAGCACGGCACCGAGGAATGGGAGGATCTGGCTGAAAGGGGGGGGCAGCAGCGAGAGCGGGAATGCCAGCAACGCAGCGATGATAAGCCCGACAATCAGGCCAATCATCGCCGCCACCATCGTCCGAACGGAGAGCTGAGATATCTGCGCCCGGAAGGCGCGAATCGGCCGCGTGGTTAGGAAGGGCGTTATCACCAGACCCATCAGCGCCCCCACAAGACCGAATACGATGGCCCAAAGCACCGGCTCATCGCCGGCAGACTTCCCTAGAAAGGTGCCAAGATAGAAGCCTCCCACAAAGAGCGCCACCATCCCGACGATGCGCACCACAAAGTCTGTACTCATGATTCCTGCCCCTTAGTCATGAAAACGACAGACACCCGGTTTCGGCGTCTGCCGTTCGAGAAGCCTTCTCCATGCCCTGGATTGGCCAAGACAGCCTTGGGACCTGCCGCCCCGCTCGGCGTTAGCATGAAGATGTATTCAATGAAACCGGGCCGCAGGAGCGAGAATGAATCCGACGAATAACGACCCCTGCGCTGACCTTATGATAACACGACCCACGGCGTTCGCCAACGGCCGGCCCTAGCCCTGCATCACACTTGCTATGCCCGGGCCGGCGGCCAAATGGTAACCGGCCCGGGCAGGTGCGTGCCCAGGGCCGGTTTGGGATCGCCTTGATCCAGCCGAATCCTTTATGGAAGCGCTCCGACAACCTCGAATGTGTTCAGAATCTGCTCCAAGATGGCCGCGTCGTCCGTTTGGCCGAGCTGGACCTTCACAAGGATCAGGTAATCGAACTGGCTCTCCTTTGAGACCGCCGCCAGTTGGAAGAAGGTGGCCCCCCCAGGGCCACCGCACTTGACAAAGAGATCATACTTTCCGCGATAGAGCGGATCCTCATAGTCATAGCGGCCGTCGAGTTCACAGGCATCCATGAAGCCCGCCCGCTCGGCATTCAGCAGTTCGACGTAGCCTAACAGGGAGGCGAGATCATCCGACGCTCCGAAAACCATGCCGGGGGTGTCCCAGGTCGTCGTGAAGGCCTCCAGGTCGGGTGCGGCGGAAATCATCCCGCCGATGACCTCGCCCTCATAGACCCAGGGGCGGCCGTCGACATCCCCCCAACCAGCGGGTACCTCTACGCGCATGGATTGATAATCGTCGTATACCTCCCGGTAACCCGCCGCGGCCTCCCCACCCGCATTCGCAAATTCGTTGGGGATCGTTCCCACAACATCGAAGCTGGCCAGGATGCGGTCCAGAGCTTCCCAATCCGCATCCGAGACGATCTGGACATGAAGCTCGATCAGAAACGCATCCGGGGCTTCGATGGGCGTGGCCACCAGCAACACGTAAGACGTCCCCGTACCACCGCAGTTGGAGAAGATATCCGCCGCTCCCTGGTAAACACCATCGTCATAGGCCTCGCGGCCTTCCAAAGTGCAGGCGCCCTGGAAATCGTCACTCAGCTGATCCAGGTAGGCGCTGGCCCCTCCGAGAGCACCCACGTTGGCCGTGACATCAAACAACACACCCGGAGTCTCCCATGTGTTCACAAAGGCCTGCAGATCGGGCGCGGCCCAAAGTGAGGCCCCGAAGACCTTGCCCTCTTCGACCCAGGGCGAGCCATCCACCTGGGCCCAGTCGGCCGGTATCTCCACCTGCAAGGCTCCATAATCATCCTGAACATAGGTGTAAGCCGGATAGCCAGCGCCGGATGGAACATCCCCGCCGATCTCGTTGGTGAAGGAAGCCGTCGCTTCCAGCGCCCGGCCGTTGAGTTGGCCTGAAAGCACCTCCCCGGTGGCATAGCGAAGCACCTCGAGACTCAGCGTGGCGTCGGCGCCATGCGTGCGCAGGACATCACAGTAATCCGCCATGGTACCATCTGTGGCAAGCACCAACCCCTCCAGCGAGGTGATGATATCCCCTGGCTGGACACCCGCCTGGTCGGCCGGCGATCCCGAGGCCACCGATGAGACCCAGATGCCGGAGAGGCTGCCGTCCTCATTCGCCACGGCCACGCCATTCACGCCGATCGAATCGACATCCTGGTCATCGCGCAATTGATCGATTATGGGCAAGGCTTCATCTGCCCGGATGGCAAAATACTGGTTCCGCGCCACCAGGGAACTGGCATAGTTGACACCCACCACTCGCCCCTCGGCATCCACCAGCGGCCCCCCGGAATTGCCAGGGTTGATGGTGGCATCGTGCTCAAGGACAGCATCGATCGAGGCCCAGGAGGTCTCACCATCCGCCTGCGCTTTGGAGACGATGCCTTTCGTCATCGTGAACTCAGGATCGCCCAAGGGGTAGCCGGCTGTATAAACCTCCAGCCCAACGCCAGCTTCATCCTGGCGCCACTCCAGGAAGGGGAACCCCTCCCCGTCCACATCGATCACGGCCAGGTCGGAACATTCTGACACCCCCAGGATGCGCGCGTTGCGAGGCTTGTCCTCCCCTGGCACGTGCACCCGCAGCAGAGCGGCTCCCGTCACAACGTGGTTGTTGGTGACCACGATGCCGGAGGGGTCGATGAAGAAGCCCGAGCCGCTGCCAGCGACATTCACTTGCATCCCAAACTCGGGATCGATAAAGGTCCCTTGGGCCTCGATCAGGACCGTGGCGCGCTCCACTTCTTCCAGTGAGGCGATCGCCAGGTCCTCGCCTGGCTCGGCGGCCTCGGTTGCTGCGGGCTGCTCCGTGGGGGAGGGGCCGGTGCCGCACCCCGCCAAAATAACTGCCAGCGCCGCGGGCAATACAAACAGGGTCCAAACGGGTTTCTTCGTGTCCATGACTGGGTCTCCTTCTCCCTCGTTGAGACGAGGGGCCCATGCGAATTCATGGTGGTTCAATCGCAACCCGGGCGGGATCAAAGGAGGATGAGACGGCTTTCACCCCATGCGATCCGCTCGTGCTGGTCTTAGTATAGGTCAAACCCAAGAACCCATGGACTTTCAAATGCCTTTCAGACCTCCGGCGGGGCCGGGGCCGGCCTCGATTAAGGTAGAATGGCCGCCGAGTGGAGGGAAGAGCATGCACATCCTGATCACCAACGATGACGGCGTCCATGCGCCGGGGCTGCTGGCCCTGGCCCAGGCTTTCCGGTCCCTCGGCGAGGTCACCGTGCTGGCGCCCAACCGCAATTGGTCAGCCTCCGGCCATGCCAAGACGATGCACCGCCCGTTGCGGGTCTACGACACGGAATTGAAAGATGGCACATCTGCGCTCACGACGGATGGGGCGCCTTCCGATTGCGTGGCCCTGGCCGTGCTGGGACTGGTCGAGCGGCCGCTCGACCTGGTAGTCTCGGGGATCAACCCGCTTGCTAACGTCGGCCATGACGTCACGTACAGCGGGACGGTGACGGCGGCGATGGAGGCCGCGATTTGGGGCCTCCCCGGCATCGCTTGCTCCCTTCACCCAAGAGAAGACGAGCCAGGGCCGCTCGACTACGCCCCCGCCGCCCAAGTCGCCGTCCGCCTGGCCGAGCAGGTGATGAGCAAGCCCAGGCCGGACGGATTCCTGCTCAACGTTAACATCCCCCATATGCCCTTCGAGGCACTGGAAGGCGTGGCGATCACCCGCCTAGGGATGCGCGTCTATCGCGATCAACTGGTCGAACGCGAGGACCCCCGCGGGCACAAGTATTATTGGATCGGCGGAGAGTCTCCCACCGGCATCCCCGAGCCGGGGACCGACTTCTGGGCATTGGCGAACGGCTACGTCTCGGTGACACCCCTTTCGCTGGATCTCACCGACCATGCGCTCTTACCTACGCTCGAGGCCTGGGAATTGGGCCTGGAATAGGTCGCGGGGATGACGCGTGTCCTGCTCCCATGCTCTTGCTGGCCATGAAAGCGACAGGCCCGCCATGATGGACCTGGCAGGCCTTATGCATCGCGTCCCTTACGGGATCTGCTGCGATTAGGTCTCCACAGCCTCCTCGATGGGCGCCACCTTCACAGCCGAGACCTTGTATTCCGGGATCTTTGCGATCGGGTCCACGTTGCTTGGTGTCAGCAGGTTGGCGGCAGCCTCGGCGTAATGGAAGGTCATGAAGACCGTTCCCTGGGGAGAGCGGTGGGAAATGACCGCACGCGCATGGACCTTTCCCCTCCGGGAGGACACTTCCACCATCTGACCCTCCCGGATCCTATATCTCGCGGCGTCATTGGGATGGATTTCCACCTCTGCCTCAGGAGCAAGGCTATCCAGCCCCGGAGACCGGCGTGTAAGCGTGCCGCCATGCCAGTGGAAAAGGATCCTCCCTGTTGAGAGGATGAAGGGATAATCATCGTCTGGCAGCTCAGCGGCGGGCCGATAATCGATGGCGCTGAAGAGACCCTTGCCTCGGGCGAAGCTCCCCACATGTAGGATGGGGGTACCGGGATGATCAGGGGAGGGGCAAGGCCATTGGAGCCCGCCAGCTTCCAGCCGGTCGTAGGACATGCCAGCGTAGGAGGGTGTGAGCGAGGCCATTTCATCGAAAATCTCGGATGCGCTCGCATAGCTCCAATCAGCGCCCATCTTCGCCGCCAAGCGAGTCAGAATCTGCCAGTCCGGAAGCGCCTCACCCGGCGGATCGAGTGCCTTGCGCACACGCTGCACCCTTCGCTCCGTGCTGGTGAATGTGCCCTCCTTCTCGGCAAAGCTGGCCCCCGCCAGCACAACATCAGCAAGCGAACCGGTCTCGTTTACGAAAATATCCTGGACCACAAGGAATTCAACCTTGCGGAGTGCCTTCTCGACATGGGTCAGGTCGGGATCCGAGAGCATAGGGTTCTCACCCAAGATATAGATGGCCTTGACCCTGCCTTCGTCGGCTGCGTCGATGATCTCGGTGACAGTCAAGCCAGCATTGGGGCTCAGCGCCTCGATGGGCAACCCCCATCCCTGTGCGAATTTCTCCCGAACTGCACGATCCTGGACGCGTTGGTAACCAGGAAAGACATTCGGAAGCCCACCCATGTCGCAGGCACCCTGCACGTTGTTCTGGCCCCGCAAGGGGTTGAGCCCCGTTCCAGGGCGGCCGATATGCCCCGTCAGCAACGCCAGATTGGCCAGCGATTTCACATTGTCCGTGCCGGTCGTATGCTGGGTGATGCCCATAGCCCAGAAGATGGCCGCCGCGTTTGCGGTCGCATAGAGACGCGCCCCGGCCACGATATCCTCAGCCGGCACGCCGGTGATGGCTTCGGCCCGCTCCGGGGGCCACGCTTTGACCAATTGGGCATAAGCTTCGAAGCCCTCCGTGCGCTCCTCAATAAAGCGCTGATTCTGCAATCCCTCCGCCAGGATCACATGGCCGATGGCGTTGACGAGTGCAACGTCCGTCCCGGGGCGGTGTCGCAAGTGCAACTCGGCGAAGGCCGCAAGCTCGATCCGGCGCGGATCAGCCAGGATCAGGCGGGCGCCGCCCTTGCGCACGGCTTTCTTCATCTGCAGGCTGAGCACCGGATGAGCTTCAGTGGTATTGCTCCCGATCACGAAGATGACATCCGCTTGGGGGATATCGGCGATGGAGTTGGTCATTGCTCCTGAGCCGACTGTGGTGGCCAGACCGGCCACGCTGCTGGAGTGTCAAAGCCGGGCGCAGTGATCGACATTGTTGGTGCCGATCACTGTGCGGGCGAATTTCTGCATGAGATAATTTTCTTCATTGGTGCATTTGGCCGAGGTCAACACGGCAATTGAATCTGGGCCATACTTGTCGCGGATATCCATCAATCTGGTCGCGACACGTTCAATGGCCGCATCCCAGCCGATGGGCTGGAACGACTCGCTGCGAGAGTCTCGCCCAAGCGGTGCCCTGAGCCGGTCCGGGGCATGGACATAATCGCAGCCAAAGCGTCCCTTCACGCAGAGGTTGCCGAAGTTCACCTGGTTGTCATAGCGTCCGGTCACACGAATGATCTGCCCATCACGAAGATGCAGGTCCATCTGGCAGCCGACACCACAGTAGGGGCAGGTAGTATGGACGACGCGATCGGCTTTAAGCATGGCTCCCTCCTCGGTCAAGGTGCGGCCCTTTGCGGGATGACTTTCCAGCTCCATTGCGACGCGTGCGTTCAAAGATTTCCTCGGGTGGAACGCCCGCTTCCAGCAACACCTCGCGTTTGCTCTTCAACGCGCCCGTGGGACAGACCCCCACGCATTGACCGCAAAAGACACATGCGGTTTCCGGCAAGGGCTTATCGTAGAAGGTCCCGATCTGCGTATGAAAGCCGCGTCCGCTGAAATTTAAGGCATAGGTGAACTGAGCATCTTCGGCGCAGACTTGGACACATCGCCAGCAGAGTACGCACTTGGCATAATCTCGGATATAGACCGGATTGTCGTCGATAACAGGAGGCTGGCGGGGTTCGGCATGCGCAAAGCGCTCAGGCTCCGCCCCTAGCGACTCCATAATCGCCTGGATCTCAGGGGCCTCGGAAAGATCGACGCTACGCGCAAGCATCTCCAGGATCGTCTTTCGCACCCGGCGTACGTTCGGAGAATCCGTCTGGATCACGGCCCCATCTCTGGCCTCCGTCACGCAGGCCGCCTGCAGCCCGCGCGCCCCCTCCACCTCAACCACACAGAGTCGGCAGAGGCCGTTGGCTGTCGTATGGGCGAAATAGCACAGCACGGGGATGTGGATGCCGGCTTCCTCCGCCGCCTGGAGGATCGTTGATCCTGGCTCGGCCTCCACCTCCCGTCCGTCAATGGTCAGCCTGATTTTCTCTGCCACGGTGACGCTCCCCTTTCCATATACGGATCCTGAGAACGATCCCTTTGCCCTTGCTCGCTGCATGGTGTCGCGGTGCCTTTCATGTCACCGTCTCAGCCGGAACACCCAGCCTTTCCGGGCCGCTATAGACTCTCAGCGTCTGCCTGCGCACGTACCCCACCAGGGTGATTCCCCAAGCCCGCGCCATTTCGACCGATAGCGATGTCGGCGAGTTGCGGGAGGCAACGAATGGAATCCCCATCTGCGCCGCCTTTTGCATCATCTCGGAGGAGACCCGCCCTGTGGCCAGCAGCAACCTTCCCCGGGTTTCGATCCCCAGCCGCAGGCAGGTGCCAAGAAGCTTGTCCAGCGTGTTATGCCTCCCGACATCCTCGGCCATCGCCAATAGCTGCTCCCCATCCGCCAGTCCCGCCGCGTGCACTCCCCGGGCTCGAGCATAGAGGCTGCCGCGTGCTTGAAGTTGGTTGAAGAGAACATGCAGGCGGGCAGCGGGAATCTTCATACCATCCTCGCTGAACGCCTGTTTGCTCACCTCTGGATTCTGGAATGTCACCCCGCCGCCACACCCCGATGTTATGATCCTGCGCGTCGGCTGTTCGATGCCATGGTCTAACCAGACATCCACACAGCATCCGTCGGGTGTCACGTAGATGGCAGCCACGTCCTTGAGCCCTTGAATAAAGCCCTCGTTCTTCAAGAAGCCCAGTGCGAGATCGGCCTGATCCCGGGGCGTACACATAATGGTGGCCAGCTCCGATCCGTTCACGTAAAGGCTCACCAGGGCTTCCTCGATCACTTCGCCCTGTACACATTTCAGGCGCTCGCGCAGCTCATGCCATGCTATCTCTACGGCCCCATCACCCATGCCTTACTCCTCAAACCCTCGCCGGCCTTGGGGCCCACCCCACCTCCATCACCCCCACAGATCTGGCCACTTCTCGAAGGCCGAGAGTATGGCCGTGCCTGCGGTCATGCCCAGCCCGCAGAAGGAGGCCTGCGTCATGGCATACCCCACATCCTGCAAGGCAGCCAAATCGCCGCGACTGGCTGAGCCATTCGCCCAGGCGGACACGATCTCCAGTTGACGCTGCGTGCCCAACTGGCAGGGGAAGCATTTGCCGCAGGATTCATGTGCAAAGAAATGCGCCAGGCTGACAAGAAAGATGCGCATATCCCTCTCTGTGTTGATGACCGTCACCACGCCCGAGCCCAGAGGCAAGCCAGCTTGCCTTAAGCCTTCGAAACTCATTGGAAGATCTAACTCATCAGGCTTGGCAAAGGCGCCCGCTGCGCCTCCAAGCAATACCGCCTGGATCTGGCCATGGGGGCCGCCGGCAAGATCCACCAGCTCACGCAGCTTGGTACCAAAGGGAACCTCATACACCCCCGGCATCTCAACATCCCCGGAAACGCAGAATAGCTTGGATCCTGGCGATTCATCCGTGCCTACGGAGCGGTAGGCCTCCGGTCCGTGCTGGATGATCCATGCCGCGGCCACTAGAGTCTCGACATTGTTAATGACCGTGGGTTGGCCGAAGAGGCCATAGGTCGTAGGGAAAGGTGGCTTGAGCCGGGGGAACCCGCGCTTGCCCTCGATCGACTCGAAGAGGGCGGTTTCCTCACCACAGATGTAGGCCCCGGCACCCGATCGAAGCTCGATGTCAAACTCGAAGTCGCTTCCCAAGACCTTCGGCCCCAAATACCCTACCTCGCGCGCCCGCTCGATTGCCTGGCTCAGGATCCTCTGGGCACGAGAATACTCACCGCGCACATACAGATAGCCGCGCCTTGCCCCCACCGCATAGCCCGCCAGCAACATCCCCTCCAGAACCGCAAAGGGATCCCCCTCCATGAGCACCCGATCCTTGAACGTGCCCGGTTCGGATTCATCTCCATTGCAGACCACGTACCGCGTATCGCCGGGCGCCCCTGCCGTGTACTCCCATTTCAGCCCGGTGGGGAAGGCAGCCCCGCCCCGCCCGACCAGGCCTGAGGCCTTGATCGCCTCGATCACCTCGGCCGGCTCCAGGCCTTGGAGCGCCTTCTTCAAGCCGGAAAAGCCGCCGCTCTTCTCATAGGATTGCAGGTCCAGGGGCTCCATGCTCCCACAGCGAGCAGTCAGCCAGCGAGGCTCTCCGCCCACTTTGCCAAGTGGGGCTGCCTGTGGAGTTGCGATCCACCCTTGTAGATCCTCCGCTGTGATGTTTGCCACGGGAACCTCACCTACCAGAGCCGCCGGAGCATGGTCGCAAAGCCCAAGGCAATGTACCGACTCGACCATGTACTCACCATTTTCTGTGGGCTCGCCCTCCGTGACGCCAAGGTGCCGGCATGCTGCCTCCAGGATCTGCCGTGCACCCGCCTGCGCACACATGGGACCCTCACAGATGCGCACGATCGTCCTCCCAGCCGGCCGGCGGTAGAGCATGCTATAGAACTCAATCACACCATGGATCTCTGCTACCGGCACGCGCAGTGCCTGGCTGATCGCTTCCACGGACTTCTCCGGCAGATATCCCCATTCCTTCTGGGCTTCCAGGAGCAGGGGGAGTAGCTTGGCTCGGCCGTTTCCGGGGGTGCGCTCGAGCAGCGTTTCGAGCGTTTCCAGGTCGAAGGGTTGGCGCGGTGGGGTCATGGGCACTCCTCTTCGATGCGGACTAACCGCTCGGCCTCGCGAGTCTGGAGGGGTTATCTTCTTGCGGGGCCAGCATCTCCATTATAACCCCCACGGTTTGCTCCCGCTTTGGGCCTCGCGTACAATCGGCGCCATGCCCCTACAGCTCGGTGAGATTCTCAACGATCGCTACCGCATCGAGGGACAGCTCGGCAAGGGCGGGATGGGCGCCGTCTATCTCGCCCATGATCTCACCCTCAACATCAAGGTGGCGGTCAAGGAGAATTTGAACCCCAACCCCGAATCGGAGCGTCAATTCAGGCGCGAGGCCTTGCTGCTTGCCACGCTGCGCCACCCCAACCTGCCCCGGGTGACCGACCATTTCATTCTGAACCAACGCCAATACCTGGTGATGGACTACGTCGCCGGCGTCGACCTGCACACCCGCAGTGTGGAGAATCCCCCCACGGTGGAGGAGGTCCTGGCTTGGGCCGAAGCTGTCGCCGACGCGCTTCACTATCTCCATACCCGCCAGCCGCCGGTCATCCATCGCGACATCAAGCCCGCCAACCTGAAGCTCCAGCCGGATGGCTCGGTGGTGCTCGTCGACTTCGGCATCGCCAAGGAATCCGACTTGGCCCAGACTACCACCGGCGCTCGGGGCCTCACGCCCGGTTTCTCCCCGCCCGAGCAGTACGGCGATCAGCGCACCGACGCCCGCAGCGACCAGTACGCGCTCGCCGCCACGCTCTACGCGCTGCTCACCGGGCAGCGCCCGGCCGACAGCATTCAGCGCATGCTCGGCAAGGAGCAGCTCAAGCCCATCCGCCAGCTCAACCCGGCCGTCCCAGAACATGTCGAAGCCGCGCTTGAGCGGGCTATGGCGCTCGATCGCGATCAACGCTTCCCGGATATCGACAGCTTCCGCAGGGCCCTGCGGGGTGAGCTGGCCCTGGAGACTATCCGCGCACCGCTCCCGCCCACGGCGCGGCCGGCCCGGCGCCGCTGGCCGCTCATCGCCGGCCTGGCCGGCGGCGGAGCGCTGATCCTGCTGGGGGGCACGGCCTGGCTGCTCCTCAGCCGGCTTCCGGGCGCCGCGCCAGCGCCCACCGCCACCACACCGCAGGTGAGCCTCGCGTCGTTGGTGCCGCCTGCCACCCCACCCAGCATCACCCCCACGACCCCCCCTCCGAGTGCGACACCAGAGCCGACCTCAACGCCCATGCCCTCCCCCTCACCCACAGCCACACCTGCAACCGTCCTGCTGGGTGGCGCCTCCCGGATCGCCTTCGTAAGCGATCGCGAAGACGGCCGCACCCTCCAGATCTGGTCCATGAACCCGGACGGCACGGACCCGGTGCAGATCACCTTCGGTCCTGGCGATAAGGCCCAGCCCAGGTGGTCCCCGGATGGGCAGAAGCTTCTCTACGTCGCCCCCGGCGGCCGGGATGCCTTCGGCAACGACCTTGGCCTGGATATCTTCGTGATCAACGCCGACCGCAGCGGGGAGCCCACCAACCTAACCGCCAGCCCTGGAGATGACACGGATCCTGCCTGGTCCCCCGATGGAACCCGCATCGCCTTCGCCAGCACGCGCGTTAATGATCTGCGCCAGGTGTTCGTCATGGGCGTGCGATGCGAGCCTTCTCCCGCCACATGCAATGTGACCGATGCGCCCCACAATCTCTCCGCCGGCTTCGCCGTCGAGTACTCCCCGGCATGGTCGCCGGATGGCCAAACGCTGGCCGTGGCCGCCTCGATCAACCTGGCACCTGGCCGTATCTTCATTCGCTCCGCCGAAGGTGGTGAACCCACCATGTTCGACCGGCGCGACCGCATCATCGGGGCCGATCATCTCAGCTGGTCCAGCGATGGCCTGTGGATCGCCTTCAGCTGGCTGGTGCGCCGCGGTCAGCAAGAGATCTATATCGCCTCAGTCGAGAGACCTGGGCTCGATCCCAAGCCACTCACCAATTCGCTCGGCAACAAGGAACCGGCTTTCTCCCCCGACGGGCAGTGGATTGCCTTCACATCCACCCGTGATCAGAATCCCGAAATCTATATCATGACCAACAACGGATCTGGCCAGAAGAATCTCACCCAGCACCCCGGGAGGGATTTGCAACCGGATTGGAAGCCAGCCATAACGCCCTGAACTCTCGCGGTTCTGGGCCCAGGGTGTATATGAGCCGCCAATTCATCAGCGTCGATATCGGGACGGGAACACAGGACATCTTCCTGCTGCGGAGCGGCATCGGGGCTGAGAATGGCTTCAAGCTCGTCATGCCCTCCCCCACCATGATCGTCCGAGGCCGCATTCAGGATGCCACCCGGCGAGGCGTTCCCCTACTCCTTCGCGGGGTCAGCATGGGCGGCGGCCCCTGTCATTGGGCCGCTAAGGATCATCTAAGGGCTGGTCTCCCGCTGTTTGCTACACCGGATGCAGCCCGCACCTTCAACGATGACCTCGAGTGGGTGGAGCATGAGATGGGCGTTCAGATCGTCTCCGAGGACGAGGCGTGCGGGCTTGCGAACGTTGATGTTATCGAAATGCGTGATTTCGAGTACGCCGCCATCGAGGCCGCCCTTCGGGCTTTCGGCGTGCAGCTATCGCCATCCGCGATCGTCGTCGGGGTTTTCGATCATGGAGCCGCGCCTCCCGGCGTGTCCGATCGCATTTTCCGCTTCGAGTATCTGGAGCGCCGCATCCTCGAGAGCAACCGGTTATCAGCCTTCGCCTACCCCGCTGAAGATATCCCGGCCGCGCTCACGCGGATGCGCGCCGTGGCGGCCTCGCCCGCACCCGATTGCCCGCTTATCGTGATGGACAACGCTCCCGCGGCTGTGCTCGGCGCGCTGCTCGACCCCACCGCCGCCGGCCGGCAACACCATCTTGTCGCCAATGTGGGCAACCTCCATACCTTGGCCTTCCGCCTGGGCCCCGGGGGCGTTGAGGGCCTATTTGAACATCACACCGGACTGATCGATCGGGCACGCCTCGAAGTGCTGCTCGAACAACTCGCCCATGGGACGCTTTCCAACGACGAGATCTTCGACGAAAATGGCCATGGTGGACGGCTCTTCGTGGAGGATCCGACCCCAGCCCTGCCGGACCGGGCTCCGGTCCTCGTGACCGGACCTCGCCGGAGGATGCTGCGGGGCTCGAGATTGCTCATCCACGATGCGGCCCCTCTGGGGGATATGATGCTTGCAGGCTGCTTCGGCCTCTTGCTCGGCGCCGCCGATCATTTGCCTCGATGGGAGGCCGAAATACGCGAGAGCCTGAGCGACCGCTTCGCTCACATAGCGCCCTGGGATGTCTCCTAACAGGGACCTTGACGCCACAAGCTGTCACAAGGCCGCATCGCCGACGTTTAACAGATGAAGAACTCATAACCGAACCGCGAAGGAGAGAAGTGCCATGTCACCCGCCAGACACCGTTCGATCATGCTAGGCCTCACCGCTCTCATCCTCGCCTCCATGGCATGCAGTTTGCCCGGACTGGGCTCCCAGGCCGATGTGGACCTAGCCGTCACCCAGACCCTCGCGGCAGTGGCTACCATCTCGCAGGCTACACTCAACGCCGGCGCGGGAGGGGCCGCTCCCGCTCAAGAAACCGCCTCCGCGCCTGAAGCGACTCAGCAGCCAGCCGCGACCGAGGAACCGCCCGCGGAGGCCACCCCTACCCCCACCGTCGCACACATTACCTTCCCGGCCAGTCCGGGTGGCGTGGCTAGCTTCATGACCGACCGCTCCACCAAGGCCCTTGCGGGCGAACGCCGCGCCATCGCCGACAACTTCGATATCAACCTCCTCGAGCGGCCCTTCACGTCCGAGACGATGGAGTATCGCGACTACCTCGATATCACCCGCGCCGAACTCAGCGCCAGTTCACCCTTTATATACATCACCATCTACCTGGAAGGCGCTCCTCCTGGAGATTCGCAGGCCGTCTACGGAGTGGAAGTCGACCTGGATCTCGATGGCCACGGGGATTGGCTGATTCTTGGCATGGCGCCCCCTGGTACAGAGTGGACCACCGATGGCGTGCGCGCCTGCCGTGACGCCAATGGTGACGTCGGCGGACCGACGCCCATGCGTTCGGACGCACCCCACCCCGCGCGCGACGGGTATGAGGATTGCGTCTTCGACTCGGGCTATGGCATCGGCCCCGATGAGGCCTGGATCCGCCGCGATCCCGGCCATGCGGACCGCATCCAGATCGCCTTTCTCTTTTCCCTGATCGGTTCGGACGGCGAGTTTCTTTGGGGCGCATGGGCCGACGAAGGCATCCGGGAGCCGACGTGGTTCGACTACCACGACCACTTCACGCTCTCCGAGGCTGGCTCGCCAGCTTCCAACAGCAGTCACTACCCGCTGAAGGCCCTATCTCTCGTGGATAACACCTGCCGTTGGGGCTATGGCTTCCAGCCGGACGGCTCTGAACCCGGCGTATGCTTCGTGCCACCGACGCCGACGCCTACCGCAACACCCTTGGTCTGCACTCCAAGGCTTTCCAAGGCTCAATGCGAAGAAGCTGGCGGTGTTTACTTTGTGACGGGCAGCCAGAGCCTGTGTGTTTGCCCGACACCCTGAGAAACTATCCCCTCAATTGAAGCAGGGGCACGGTCCTCCCGTGCCCCTGTGCTATTTCGTCTGGATAAAGAGACATGATTCAGCTGCTCTATCCTCGATCCCAAATTCGGGGCTGTACTAACTGCCAACAACCACATAGACCGAGACCTCGCTCTCAACCGCATTTCCGGCCTGATCGCTGGCCCTCGCGGAGAGGCGGTGCTCCCCCTCGGGGATTCCTGCCAGCCGCATTGAATAGGGGCTCCGTTCGAGCTCGGCCACAAGCTCGCCGTCCAGGTAGAGCTCCACCTCCGCCACTCCATAGGCGTCCTCAACCGCCGCCTCCAGCACCACCTCGCCACCCGACTCCACGACCTGGCCATCGGCCGGATACAGCCAAAGCACCTCCGGTGGAGTGTTATCGACCGTCACGTGAACGGCGGCGGTCTTCAACTGCCCCTCGCCATCCACGGCGATAAGTTGCAGCGTGTAGAGGCCCTCCAGGGCGCGCGTATCCCAGATGCCTAGGATTCCCGCTCGCACCGGCCTCTCGACAGCTTCCCCCAATTGGATCCAGCGCCTGGGGTTCAAGCCTTGCCCATATTGAAGCCGGAAGAAGGCCTGATCCTCCAGCGCCGCCCAGCCGCGGATGGCGATCTGCCCGCGCACGAAAGATAGATTCTCCGGGGACTGGATGCGCACGTTCGGATCGCCCGACTCTACTCCTTGTACAACGTCATATTCGCTCGGTGGCTGCTCCAGGTCCACCGCCCGGGCCCAGGCTGCGGCCTCCGGCGGCGGCACAAAGTACACTCGCTCTTCCACCTGATCCAGGGGGGTGGCCATCGTCGCCAAGCGTCCCGTCTCGCGGCTCACCAGGAAGGGTTGATAGAGGTGATCAAAGGCAGTCGGCTCGGTGCCCTGGAGGAATATCTCCCGGACCACCCGCGGGCAATATACCGTCGGTAGCAGGCCAGAAGGGTCGCAGACTTCCACACTGCTCACGCCGGCCGGCATGCTCCAGCCCTCGGGCGGCAGCGACCGGGTGGCATAGCGCATCACCGCATGCCAGAGTGGTGCGGCGCCGTTACGCGCCTCCACCCCCTCCGGCCGCCGCGCGCTCTCGTTCCCAACCCAGACACCCACTACCCGCTGAGGGGTGTAGCCAAGAGTCCAGAAATGATATCCGTTCGACGAAACACCCGCTGCGGCACCCGCGGGCCGGCCGATTTCAAGCGGGTTGCCGGCTCCCAAGCGCGGCCAGCGGGCTGTCTCATCCCGCAGCACATCTGTGACCAAGTAGGCGAGTTGCTCGCTGAGCACGGCCTTCTCCGCCCCGCCAGTCTGGTGAATCGCCCGGCCCTCGGCATCCTCGAGAACTCGTAACGAAATAGTTTGCGGCGGCCCTCCAGATGGTCCCACTTCCGCGCCCGCGAGCAACCCTCGATTTGCAAGCGCACTGTATGCATGCACAAGGCGGGCCAGCGATTCTTGCCATCCTGCGGCCTCCGAGAGGCTATTTGCAGGGCCCAGCGCGGGCCGCAGACCCAGCGCGACCATCGTGCGCTGCACACTCTCCCGGCCCATCAACGCCAACATACGCTCGGCTGCGCCCCGGTAGGCATTCGCCAGCGCCGTCCGCACCCGAACAGGCCCCTTGTATGCTGCCAGGTCCGAAGTCTCAAAATCGGTGGGTACCTCCGGCGGCAGATCCATGATCATCGATCCCGGCGCATATCCCTGGGCAAACGCCGTTAGATAAATGAAGGGATCCGCCATCTCGCCCAGCGGCCGCGGCGAGATGACATCCCCGACGACGCTCAGGGCCTCCCCGCTGGCTACATCCAGGACCATCAGCGCGGCGGCCTCGATGTGATGGTCCACACCGATATCCCCTGGACGCATGGGCGGCAGCAGGTCGGCAGCCAGACAACGCGAGCCATCCGCGGCCGGGACGGCATACGAGATATCCGCGCCCTGCAGCCTCGCCAGGTGCGTTTCCAAGGCGCAGGAGGCCTGGCGTTGGAGATCACCGTCGATGGTCGTGATGACGCGCAGGCCACTGCGACCCAACGCCGTTGAGCCATAACGCGCCTTGAATTCGGAGAGTAGATAGGCACTCAATCCCTGAATGGCATCCGATCCCGCTCCTCCGCCAGGCTCACTGAGCTCAATATGCTCCTTCGTTGCCTCCCGATACTCGCGTGTCGTGATGGCACCTGCCTCGAGCATCTCGGAAAGCACGCGAAATTGCTGAGCCTGCGCCGCTTCCGGCGCATCCCACGGATTTCGCGCCGGGTCCAGGGGGATCCCGGCCAGCAACGCGCTCTCGGCAAGCGTGAGTTCCGACGCAGGTTTGCCCAGGTAGGTGCGCGCGGCCGCGTCGATCCCGTAGGCGCCATAGCCATAGTCTGCGGAGTTCAGATACCACTCGAGAATCTGCAACGGCTCATAGGCCCGTTCCGCCTCGAGCGTCAAGAGCAAACGGCGCAGCGCTCGGCCACTTCCGTCCCATGAGCCCCCCAACGGCATCAGTTGCGCCTCCACCAGCCGTTCCGGCAGCGAGGGCGGAGTCTCCAGCGGCTGGCCGCCGCCGAGCAAGTATCGTAGAAACGATTGGCGGGCCTGACGAGCGTGCCTATCCGCCAGCGACCAGAAATCATCCTCTTCGGCCGCCAGGGTCGCTTCGACGACATGCTCCGGCAAGAGAATGGGGCCATTGGGATCGAGGTGGTACCAGCGAGCATCAGTTGCCTTAGGGTTCTTCCAGGCAAAGAGCAGCTCACCGCCCGTTCGATCGTAGAATTCAACGGGCCGGAAGGCCTCCTGCCCCGGGGAGCCAAACGCGGCGGCAAGATCCCTGGCTGGCGGCAAATCCCGCGTTAATTCCCCATAGGAGATGCCCGCCAGCAAGACGCCAAGGCCGCCCAGGATCACAGCCACAGCCAGGAATCCCCAGCCAATGGCTCGCAGGCCGCGGCCACTGGCACGTGCCCCGGCGCGCGAACGTCTCATCTTCAGAATCAAAGCGACCCGAACTTCCGGCATGCCCAAATTCTACCCCGCTACGCTCACGAGGCTATAATCCCTGCAAGAGACATGCCCCGGCATAAGATCGGGCGGCTGGCTTACAACTTGCGGGAGAATGCATACACAATGAGGGTGCCATTCGACTATCACATCCACACCTCCTTCTCCCGCGATGCTGATGCGACCATGGAGACCATGTGCCGCGCCGCAATGGAGGCAGGCATCCCGGAGATAGGCTTCAGCGACCATCTCGATATGGTTCCGGAAGACCCCTGCTCCTCTTACTTCAAGGCCGATGCCTGGTGGCATGCTTTCGAGCATTGCCGCGACGCCTTCCGCGGCAGTCTTACCCTGCGGGCAGGGGTCGAGGTCGGGGAGCCGCACCTCTTCCCCACACATGTCGAGCGCCTGCTGGTCTCCTATCCCTGGGACTATTGCATGGGATCGTTACATTGGGTCGGCGATCGGCGAATCTTCGACCCCGCTTACTTTGAACGGCCCGCGGAGGAGGCCTATGGTGCCTACTTCGAGGAACTAACGCGCATGGTCCGGGTTGGCATCTTCGATATCCTGGGCCATATGGATATCGCCAAACGCTACGGCTACGATGCCTATGGCAGCTATGATCCGGCCACCTACGAGTCCCAAATCCGCCGCGTGCTCAGAGAGGCCGCCTCCCGCGATCTGGTCATCGAGGTGAACACCGCCACGCTCCGCAGAAGCGTCCAGCAGACCACACCTGATCGCAAGGTGCTATGCTGGTTTCGCCAGGAGGGCGGGCGCTGGGTGACGCTCGGCTCGGATGCACACACGCCGGAGCAAGTCGGCCACGGCCTCGATCAGGCATTACGTGATGCCATCCAGGCCGGGTTCCATCATTTGGCCCGCTTCGAAGGGCGCCGTCCATTCAAATGGTCGGTCGCCGGCGGGGGCTCGACCACATGATTCCATTCACGGACCGCACCTTGCAATTGCTTCAATATGCAACGCTTCCCTTCCTGGAGGCCCGCCGGCTCCAGGAGGACTTGGCAGACGAAGTCGCCCAGGGGTCGCAACCGCCCACACTCCTGCTCCTTGAGCACCTCCACACCTTCACCTTCGAGCGCCGCGGGCATCAGGAACAACTGCTCTGGGACGAGATCCAGCGCCGCGCCCACATGAGCCGATCAGACGCCGGGGAGGTACCCGATGAGAACCATTCTCAGCATTGACGGAGGAGGCATCCGAGGCATCATCCCGCTGGCCTGCCTGGTGGAGCTCGAGCGTCAGCTGGGCAAGCCCAGCCCGGAGCTATTTGACATGGTGGCAGGCACTTCCACGGGCGCCATCATCGCCGCCGGAATTGCCCTGGGGCTGAGCGCCCGCGGCTTGCTGGCTCTCTACCGCGATCTGGCCAGACGGGCCTTCCAGCGGCTTCCTTGGTGGCGGGTGTTGCTCAACGGTGGAAACCATCGCTACAGCAACGACTTCATCGCTGCAACACTCGCAAACATCGGCGGGGAGCGGCGGTTGAACGACCTGCCGCTCGACATCATGATTACGGCCAAGAACACCGAGACCAGCCGGACGGATTTCTTTGTGCGCGATGGCCCAGGCAACGCAAGCCTGTGGGGGACGATGGCACTCAAAGATGCCGTCCTCGCAAGCATCGCCGCACCGACCTACTTTCCTGCTCATTCCGCAACCGTGCGAGGCATGCGCCATACATGGGTGGATGGTGGCGTGGGCGTGGCGGGCAACCCGAGCTACCACGCCGCAGTCGAAGCCATCCACTATAGCGCCGGCCGCTACCCGCCGGGCGAGACGCGCATGCTCTCCTTTGGCACCGGCCGCCGCCTTCACGCCATCCAGGCCGAGAAGGCCAACGCCATCCAATGGGCAAGCTGGACCCTGGCGGAGGCTTTGGAGGACGCGGCTGAATGGCAGACCTATGTGATCCGCCACGAATATGAGGGCACGGGGCGCATCGATTTAAGGCGATACCAGCTCGACCTCGCCTCCGATGTAATGGCCGAGCTGGGCATCACGCTCCCGCCCGAAGTCGATGTTGCCGATATCGGCATGGATGCTGTCTGGGCGGTCGAGTTGCTGGAAGAGATCGGGCGCAAGTTCGCCGCCCGCATCGACTTCGAAGACCCCGCGGGACTGGAAATGCAAACCGCTCTGGGCTGGTAGCGGCCGCCGCTTCAGGACTCCTCGCTCGGCGCATTCCCCAGGATCTCATCGATCCGCGCCAGCACTTCAGGGGATAGCTTCTCCACCACTTCGAGGGCTTCGACGTTTTCTTTCAACTGCGCGAGCTTGGTCGCGCCCGTGATGACGCTGCTTACCTGAGGCAGCCGCAGCAGCCAGCCGATGGCGAGCTGGGCCGTCGTCACGCCCAATTCCTTGGCCAGGGCGCCGATCCCACGCACCTTTTCCAGCCGCTCCTCGGTGATCACCTTCTCGGCCCATTCAGGCTCGCGCGTGAGGCGCGTTGGCTCTGCCGGGAGGCCCTCGTTGTACTTGCCGGAAAGCAACCCGTACTTGAGCGGGCTCCATGTGACCATCCCGAAACCCAGATCATTTGCTGCCGGGACCAGCTCCTCCTCCACGCGCCGGCGCACGAGCATGTTGTACTGAGGCTGCTCCACCATGGGAGGGTAGCAATTCCATCGCTCCGCGATGGCATAGGCGCGCGCGATTTGGCCTGCGCGCCATTCGGAGGTCCCCCAGTAGAGAACCTTGCCCTGGCGCACCAAGTCGTCCATCGCACGCACAACCTCCTCCAGCGGTGTTTCGGGGTCATAACGATGGCAGAAGTAGAGATCGAAGTACTCCACTCCCATCCGCTTCAAGGAGGCATGGCACGATTCCATGATGTGCTTTCGAGAAAGTCCCTTGCCATTGGGACCGGGCATGGTGGGCCAGAATACTTTGCTGGAAAGGACCAGTGCCTCTCGCGGAAGATCCTTGACGGCCGACCCCATGACGCTTTCGGACCGGCCGTTGGCGTAGACATCGGCGTTGTCGAAGAAGTTGATGCCCATGTCATACGCCCGGTGCAGCAAATCCCGGGCTGTCTTCTCGTCGATCTGATCACCGAAGGTCACCCATGAGCCCATTGAAATTGCGCTCAGCTTGAGGCCTGTGCGTCCCATGCTGCGGTACTCCATCGTCCACCTCCCTAGAAGTGATGCGATCGTCGACCAGGACCAAAGGATTATAACGTCCAGAGCCTCGGCGGCAGGATGCCGTGCTATACTGCAAATTGGCTCTGCGGCGCTGCGGGATTCGGCTTCTGGAGCATCCAGGTGGCGCCACAGGCGTCCACTGCGATAGGAGGGCTTGCCATGGCCGAAGAACCAGCAGGCACCATCCGGCTCGATCGTATCTTGATTCTGACCCTGGCGGTATTGCTGCTATTGGCGCTCGTCTATATCGTCGTCGATCTGGTCGCTGGGCTTGGCAAGGGAAGAACGCCTGAGGAGCCGCCACTCGCCGAAACAGTGGACAGCCCTATGCCACCGACCCAAACCCAATCTCTCCCGCCAACCGAAGCGCCGCTGATGCCCACAGCAGAAGTCGAGGCAACGCCCACACCCCACCGGCTTGAGCTCGCGCCTTCACCCACGCCCTTTGAAATCACCGATGAGCAGGACCCGCGCGCCATCCTCGACCTGACCAATCCCGACCACTTCGATTACTTCGAGGACCCGGATGCATGGTTCGACTACGACAGCGCGGGCTTCGCGGCCTATCGCGTCGAGAACGGTCGCCTGATCGGCGTGGATTACGATCCCGCCAATCTGGGCGTCTACTGGTCCTACAACTCGGTGCAATCCGGCAACGTGTATGCGGAGATCACCGCCATCAATGGGGACTGCATCGCCAAGGACGCCGTTGGTCTGGTCATCCGTCTCGATCCGGAGCAGACGCCCAGCGGGTATGCTCTGGAGATTTCCTGCGATGGCGCCTGGCGCTTCCTGAGCTACAGGCCCGGAGGCAAGCCGACCGCCATACTCATCGATTGGTCGCCCACGGATGTGATCCGGACCGGTCCCTTTGCCCAAAATCGTCTCGGCCTATGGGGATACATGGGCAAGTTCCATTTCTTCATCAATGGTTTTCACGTCGGCGAATTCTTTGACCCCAACTATACGCATAGCTACGGCTATTTCGCCGCCTACGTCCGGGCCTCGCAGACTTATGACCTACAGGCGGAGTTCGATGACTTCGCCTTCTGGCATATCCAATTCATTCCCTGATGCACGCCCGCACCGCCACGCTCATCTTATGCGTCGCTTTGGCCCTGGCGGGCTGCACCCGCCCGGCTCCGATTACGCCGCCGCCTGAGGTTGCCCAGCAGACGCTAAGTCCCCGGGCGGCGGACCTCACATTCACGCCGCCACCGAGTGCAACCCCGATCCGCACCCCTCCTACCCCCGCGCCCACACAGCCGCTTCAGGAGGCGACGCCCTCGCCCACCCCGCCGCCGCTGGCCACAGACGATCCCCGCTTCGGCCTGAACCTCACCGCTCCGGACTATCAAGATCCTTTCGCCTCGGATTTAACCTGGGTGGGCCCGAACTTCGAGGGCGCCGCCAACATCTGGGAAGATGGCCATCTTCGAGCCACCGATTACCTGGCAGATACCTTCATATGGTGGAGCACAACCATCCCGGACATCGAGGCAGGAAACATATACGTGGAGGTGACGGCTCAACCCCAGAGCTGCAGCGGGAAGGATTCCTATGGTCTGGCCATTCGCGTGGATCCGGTAGAGCGCAATAGCGGGTACATACTCGAGTTCGCCTGCGACGGCTCCTTCCGCATCAGGAAGCTCTTCGCCGGATCGATCCGCACGCTGCTCGACTGGCAGTCACCCGAGAGCATCTGGCCAGGGGGGGGCGAGACGAACACCATGGGGCTGCTTGCCAGAGGCCCGCGTCTAGTCGCCTTTGCCAATGGAGAGATGTTGGCCGAAATCGAAGATACGAGCTTCACGTCCGGAAACTACGGACTGTTCGCCAACGCCGCCAACACGCCCGGTTTCACGGTCCTGTTCGACGACTTCCGCCTCTGGTACCTCTCACCCTGACAGGGTTCCCCGCGCAACCGATCCGTTGTATCCTCAGGGGCATGGAACGGCGCACGCCCATTTCTCCGAGTATCTCTTGCCGCTTGGCATCACCGAGCAGCTTATTCAGAGCTTCCAGCTCTGCCAGAGGATTCATTGCACTTCTCTCGGTAATGGGGATGCCATGGCTGCTGGCCAGTTGTGTATCCGTACAAGCCCTGCCGACTCCAACCCCCACGAACACGTCGGCTCCGCCCACGCCGACTGTGGCCTTCCCCACGCTCGTGCCCACGGCAACTCCCACGCCGAGGCCCACGGCCACGCCCACCCCGGATATTCTCGCCGGGCTGGGGGAGGTGCTGTTGCTGGACGAATTCGACCAGCCTTCAGGCTGGACCCTCAGCGAACGGCCCGTAGGCGGGGCGAGTTATGTCCGGGGCCGCCTATCTCTGGCCGTGCATGAACCACGGGCTTTCTACATGGCGCTCAGCCCCCTTCCGCCTGAAGCCAACATCTATCTGGAGGTGAAGGCCCGAGCCGAAGTCTGCGGACTGGACGACGAGTATGGGCTGGTCTTTCGAGTAACCCCGGCCGGCGAGCACTACCGCTTCACCCTGAACTGTAACGGGGAGATACGCGTTTCCCGCATCACCGGCGCAGACGAGATTCCATTGCTCCCACGCGAACGGACCTTCGCCGCAATTCCTGGGCCGCTGGTCGAAAACCGCTTGGGCGTCTTAGCTGAGGGAACAAGCTTCCGTTTCTTTCTCAACGGGATCGAAGTGTTCGCCCGCGAGGATCCCACCTACCCTCAGGGCAGCGTGGGCTTGATGGTCCGATCGAAATCCGACGGTCTCATCACAGCCTCCTTCGATGATTTTCTCGTCCGCGCCCTAAAGCCTGGATCGACTGCGACCGCCTCTGAACCGTGAGCGAGGATATGACCAAGAAGCGTCCCTTCCGCAACCGGCTGAATGACCTCTCTCCCAAGGAATGGATTAAGTTCCAAAAATCCTGGTTTCTCCATAACCCACCACCCCGGCGCGGGGAGGTGCGCAGGCACCCGGCGAAATTCCCCGAGACATTGGCCGAGGAGTTTATCCGCTTCTTCACCAAGGAAGGCGCGATGGTCCTCGACCCCATGGCCGGCACCGGCTCCACCCTCATCGCCTGCATCCGAAGCCGGCGCAATGGCATCGGGATCGAACTTAACTCGGAGTATGCCGCCATTGCTCGCGAGCTCGTCCAGGAGGAGCGCGCCCGCCTGGGATCGCCTGCCGAGGTTCTGCGGATTGAGGTGCTCACCGCCGACGCGGCCGATCTGCCTCAGCTTGACCTGCCGGCCGTGGACTATGTGCTCACCTCACCGCCCTATTGGGACATGTTGCACGCCCATGGTGCCGAGACCCAGCATTCCCGGCGTCAGGACCCCGATTTAGATGTGACCTATTCTTCGGACCCCGCCGACCTAGGCAATATCCCCGATTATGAAATCTTCCTGGCCCGCCTCGTCGATATCTACGCCGCAATGCAGCCGACCCTCAGGCCAGGCGCCTATCTAACCATCATCGTAAAGAACCTCAAGAAGAAAGGTAAGATTTACCCCTTGGCCTGGGACCTAGCTCGCCGCCTGAGTGCCTACTATACGCTCAAAGACGAGAAGATCTGGGTCCAGGACAACATCCCCTTGGCTCCCTTTGGTATGGGCAGCGCTTGGGTCAGCAATATCCATCATCACTACTGCCTGCAGTTCCGTCACGAACCCTGAGTCGCGTGGGTTGCAGGACGGCCCGAAGGCAAGTATCCTTGGTCCGTTGTTGATCCCTCCCCCGAGAAAGTGGCTATGTATATCGCGATTGAAGGTGTCATCGGAGTCGGCAAGACCTCATTGGCTCGCTTGCTCCAGCCCATATTCGATGCTGAGCTTCTTCTCGAGATCTTCGAGGAGAACCCCTTCCTGAGTCACTTCTACGCCGACCGAGAGCGGTACGCGTTCCAGACTCAGATCTTCTTCCTGCTCAGCCGCTATCGGCAGCAGCGCGAGGCTGTCCCCAGCCTGATGCAGAAAGGGAGTCTCATCGCCGACTACACCTTCGAGAAGGACTCCCTCTTTGCCCGCCTGAATCTCTCCGGGGACGAGTTGGAAACCTACAATCTAGTCCATGAGGCCCTCGCCGAACGCATCGTTCGACCTGATTTGATTGTGTACCTCCGTGTAGATACGGATGTGGCCATGCAGCGCATCGCCATGCGCGACCGCTCCTACGAGCGCAACATGGATCGGGGCTATATCGAATCGCTTAATCAGGCCTACGAGGCCTTCTTCGCTCCCCGCGAACACAATGGCGTACTCGCCATCGACACCACGCATCTGGATTTCGTCGCCCATGCGGACCATCTGGCGTTCATCGTCAAGCGCATCCGCAATGCGCTGGGCATCCCGCCGTACCAACCCGAATTGCCGTTAGAGGAGAAGCCTGAACCGTGAGCATCGCCCGAGAGCAACTGATCGATCTCGCCCGCCGCGAAACCGAGCAGCGCGCGGCTTCGGACGAAATCCTCTCGGGATACTTGATTGGCAGCGTGGCGCGCGGGGACCCATCCTTGGGAGATGCCATGGACATCGACCTCGTGCTTGTCCACCGCCACGAACCGACTACCGCGCGGGAAATCGTGCGGCTATCCCATCAAGTCCATCTTGACATCCTGCATCACAGCCGCGTGTTCTATGATCGGCCACGTCGACTGCGGATCGACCCCTGGATGGGGCCGGCCCTATGTGAGCCCGTTTTCCTCTACGATCCCGAGCATTTCTTCGAGTGGGCCCAGGCCGGTGCCCGCGGCCAATTCTTCCGGCCCGATCATGTCTACGCGCGCGCTCAGGCGTTCCTCTCCCGCAGCCGTCAAGCCAGCTCGCTCCTCCCGCTATCCGACCGCTGGCTGCGAACCTTCCTGCGCGCCCTTCTCGACGCCGCAAATGCAGTCGCCTCGCTGGATGGGTTTCCAGTGGCAGGCCGCCGCCTATCCCTTCACCTCGCTGACATCGCCACCCGCCTGGACTGCCCTTGGCTGCTGGCGCAATTCCACCAGCTTCTTGGCGTAGAGCATCTCCACCGCTTTGACCTGCCCCAACACTTGAATGCCTGGGCCCGGGCTTGCGATGCGGCCATGGCTTCTGGAGGCGATCCAACCCTGCTGCCCTGCCGCAGGGATTACTACCTTAAGGCCTTCCAGGCACTCGCGGATGCAGGCCGCGGCCCAGCGATCCTTTGGAATCTACTCTGGACCTGGGAGGAGTTCATCTACCTCCTCGGCCACAAGCCTGATGCCCGGCCACATCGCGACGCATGGCGCCAAGCGCTGATGGAGCTTGGTCTAGGCCCCGACCAGCGAGCGGAGCGGGCCCAATCCCTCGAATGTATCATCCAGAAACATGGGGCCTACATCGAAGCCTGGGGGGAGCGCCACGGGGCCTGAGTGTAGGAGGAAGCAATGAAGCATTTCGTGGCCGTCGCTGGCAACATCGGCGTGGGCAAGTCGTCCCTGGTGGAGCTGCTATCCAGACGTCTGGGTTGGGCCCCCTTCTATGAGCCCGTGGGCGAAAATCCCTACCTGGCGGACTTTTACGCCAACATGACAGCCTGGAGCTTTCACTCCCAAATCTTCTTCCTGACGCGCCGGCTCCTTTCCCACCGCAAGCTCATCGATCATCCCACCTCCGCCATTCAGGACCGCAGTGTGTACGAGGATGCCGAAATCTTTGCCTACAATCTCTATCTCCAGGGCCACATGCGGGAGCGCGATTACCAGACGTACCGGGACCTCTACGTGGTCCTGACGCAATTTCTGCCCCCCCCCGACTTGGTGGTGTACCTGCGCGCCTCCGTTCCTACGCTGCTTGAGCGCATCGCTAAGCGCGGGCGCGAGTATGAGCGTCAGATCCAGCCTGAATATCTCGCACGCCTGAACGATCTCTACAAGACTTGGATCGACAACTTCACGCTGTGCCCCGTGCTCACTGTTCCGGCGGATGATCTGGATTACGTGGCCCACGACACCCACTTAGACCTGATTGTCTCGAAGATCCGCGATAAGCTGGCGGGGAAAGAGGAGGTAATCTTTGCAGCCGAGGAGGTCGCCCGGGTCAACGGGGAGGCATGACTCGGCCCGGGATATGCAAGCAGCCCGCCTCCATCGGGGCGGGCTGCTTCACTATTGGCCAGCTACAGACTATGCCCAGCCCTGCTTCTTAATGAAGTTCGTCAGCGCGGGAATCTCAGTGTAGTTGCCCTGGTAAGAGTCGTAGGCTGGCCACAGCGTAACCAGCCAGAGGACAGGCGCGCATATGGCACCAATGCCCAGCGTGAGCGGGATGATGAGCACGATCACCACCCAGATCATGATGTTCAGGGCGACGGATTGCACGGCATGAAACTTCAGGAAGGGGTTGGCACGCTTCTCCTCCATCAACAATAAGATGATGGCGATGATGGGAATGGGATACCCCAGCGCGGCCCAGACTCGATCTTCGTTGCTCATTTGCGGTTGCTCTTCCATCATCGTCGGTCCTCCTGCTCCTTTCGTGCGCGAGCCTGCTCAGGCCCGCAATTACACGGACGCATAACAACTCAGGGAAATGCCCTTCAAGATGTAATAACCCCATGGCGGCCAAATGGATACCTGCATCCGCGTGTTCTCCGCCGCTTGAAAGGCAGGGGTGAATCCTGTACAATGCGAACACCGCCAAAGGAATCGGGCGACATTTCCGCCACATCGAGTGAGGGCCCGATGAACATCATCAAAGTCTCGTCCGAGTCACGTACTTCCGCCGTGGCCGGTGCGATTGCCGGCGTCATCCGCGAACATCGCCGGGCCGAAGTCCAAGCTATCGGAGCCGGTGCCGTCAACCAAGCCGTCAAAGCCGTCGCCATTGCCAGAGGATACCTTCAGGAAGACGGGATCGACGTTATCTGCATCCCCGAATTCACAACCGTGGATATCAGCGGCAAGGAGCGCACCGCCATCCGGCTCGTGGTCGAGCCTCGATAGTTCCCGGCCAACACGATCCTCCCTGAATCCTGACACAGGAAATCGCCGCGTTGGCCGTTCCCATTACTCTGCAAACCCATCGAGTTGCGGAAGCTCGAGCATGAGCGTCTCCAGTGCCAGCCGGATGTTGGCATAGGCCATGATATTATGCAAGCACGATTCCACGCTCGTCAGCGCCCTCACCGCTCTTTCCCTGCCCAGCGCCGACGCCAATTGACGCATTTGGCTGACTAGATCCGTGTTCTGCACCTGCTCATCCAGCCCGGTCGAGAGCATAAAGACATCCCGCCAGACTCCCAGCCATAGTTGCAAACGCTCGCCAAGATCGTCTCGGACGTCCTTCAGTGTTTCACCTTTCTTCTTTGGGCGAAACCGCTCGGCATAGGCAAACCGTTCAGCGCGGCCCTTGCTCAAGAGCCGCAGTAGATCCCGAATGCTCTCCTCTCGTCTCTCCAGCCAAGTTGGATCTTCCGCCAGCCTCAGGGCGAATCCTGGGCGCCCGGCGGCCAGCGAGGCAACCAGCGAGCTCCTCTCTGGCTCCATGCCGCGGTCCTCCAGCGCCGCTCGGATCTTGCTGCGCGAAACGGGGCGGAGGTTGATGACCTCGCAGCGGGATACGATCGTCGGAAGCAGGTCTTCGGCCGTGCGGGCCGTGAGCACCAAGACTACACTGGGCGATGGCTCTTCCAACGTCTTGAGCAGGGCATTGGCCGCCGCCTCGCTGGCTTCCCAAAAGCGTTGGATCAACCCAACCCGCCATTTGCCGCTGTGCGGCGTCAACGCCAGTTTGCGTTGGAGCCGCAAAATCTGTTCAATCAGGATCTCGCTGCTTGTTCGTCCGAGCTCTTCGTCGAGCTGGCCGACTTCGACCAAGTGGAAATCAGGATAGGCACCTGCCTCGATCCGCCGACAAGTGGAGCAGGAGCCGCAGCGGTCACCGGCTTCGGGAGGCTCATCGCAGCAGAGCGCCTGTGCCAGGCGCACGGCCAGGGTGCGCTTGCCGATCCCATCCGGGCCGGTGATCAGATAGGCATGCCGAACGCTGCCACGCCGGATATGCTGGGAGAGCAATTCCGTCGCCCAACCGTGTCCAATCAAGTCCCAATTCATAGCGCCCATTGTATCCGCACCATCGCCCGCCCCACAACTGGGCGCTCCATCTTCGCCCGGCGGTGATCCGCTTCATCCTCATGTATAATCGCGCCGATGATGCACCGCGCCCACATCCTCACCAAACTGCAGACTTTGCTTCGCTCGCCGCGCTTGCTTCATGTCCGCCGCAACCACGCTCTCGAGCATGCAACGATTCACATTCTCAGCCAGAGATATCCGCAGAAGGCCTTTGTCGGCCGCTCGGACACACGCGGCTTCTACATCTATGGAGACCTGACCAGCGAACAGCTGTGGGAAGCCGTGCAGGAAGCCCTCGCCCGCCTGCAACGCGGCGATGACCGCCTGGCCATCCATCCGAACTGCGGAACGAACCTGATCATCGCAGGCTTTCTGGGCGGCACCGCTTCCTATCTCACATTGGCCTCGGAGAGGGATAGTTCCTGGCAGGCCCGCCTCGAGCGCCTTCCCTGGGCCATACTCGGCACAATCATGGCCTTGCTGGCAGCGCAGCCGCTGGGACGCGCGGCCCAGAAGCATCTCACCACTGAAGCTGATATGGACTCCCTATCGGTCACGGCCATCCATCGCCTCCATGCTGGCTCGCGTGTCGTCCATCGCGTTATAACTTCGCTATAAGATGTCTGAGCCCAAGCCCACCGTCTATCATCTCTTTGGCGACGACCATTTCGCGATGGAGTCCTTTCTACAAACGCTTTCGGCGAAATTGGGCGATGCAACCACCCGCGAGATGAATACCTCCCGCTTCGCCGCGCCGCATGTGGATCTGGCTACGCTGGAAGAGAACAGTCTCGCCGCTCCGTTTCTGGCCTCACGCCGCCTGGTCATATTAGACCACGCGGAACGGCTTCTTGAGGGCCGTGATGACAGCTACTGGGAGCGCTTCGAAGCCTTCCTTCTGCGCCTCCCGGAGACCACTGCCCTGGTGCTGCTCGAAATGGTGCAGCCCCCAAAGGGGCGCCGCCGCTCCAAACCTACCCGGCTTCAGGCATGGAGCCAGACCCATTCAGAGAGATCGTACGTGAGAGAGATGTTCAGGCCGCGCGGTCCTGCTTTCGCCCGCTGGATAGGCCAACGGTGCGCAGACCTGGGCGGGGCGATCGAGGGCCAGGCAGCCTCATTGCTCGCAGCGTGGGTCTCCGAAGACCCTGCGCTCGCGGATCAAGAGTTGCAGAAGCTGCTGGACTTCGTCGATCGTTCCCGCCCCATCCAGGTGCAGGACGTCGAGCGGCTCACACCTTACCATGGGCAGGCCAACATCTTCGCGCTGGTCGATGCGCTTGCCGAGCGGCGACCCGCGGACGCGCAGCGCCTGCTGCATCATATCCTGCAGGAAGAGCAGCCTGGTTACGCCTTCGCGATGATCATTCGCCAGTTCCGCCTGCTGCTGCTCGCCAAGGAATCACAGCGGCTAGTTCGCCCGCTGCAGGAAACGATTTCGCTTCCAGATTTCGTGCTTCAGAAGCTTGCCGCCCAGGCACTCCTTTTCTCCGAGCAAGACCTGATCCAGATCTACCACCGCCTGCTGGATATCGACCTATCCGACAAGCGCAGTCTTATGCCTCTGGAAGTGGGCCTCGACGCGTTCCTGGCGGCCATTACACCTGCACGCTGACCCCCCTCCCCAGCACGTTCTCCTTATCCATAAGGCCAGGGGCACATCTTGGCATCATGCAGGCTCAGCCTCCTTTGGCTCCTTCAGACCAATCCAGAAATGCCCGGGCAGCACCGTCATCTGCGGCCGGATCTCCATGCTATCCACCCGCGATGGAAGGCCATCCTTATGCCCTCGCGGATGTACACAACAGAGATCGGGTGCCCGACCGTATTTCTCCCGGTAATAAGCAGAAGCCCGTCGTATGCGGACGTCCAATGATTCGCCTTGATCCTGATCTAGCCATAGCATGCCTATTTTCATCCCTCACCTCCTGCGAGCACCGCGAATGCGTTCAAGCCGCCAATGTCTCCGGATGGCTCAGCACGCAAAGAAGGCCCTCTTCCGTGCGCAGTTGGTACTGGCGGGTCTCAGTCCTCCCCACGGGGCTCTGCGTGAAGCGACGGTCGAATCCCTCTATGGTCCGGAGCTTGTGATAGCGTCCCCGCCACAGGAATTTCAGCGGGTATCCAGCCGCGCCGAAGACCCAAATCCGCACCCGTTCATTCACTGGCAACGTCATCCTCGCACCTTATCCCCTTTCAGGGCTCAGACCTTTCTCCACCGGAACCGCGTGGGACACCCGCCAGCCGGCCTGCGCAAGCCGGACTGCGCGATCCAAATCCCGGGCGGAAAGCTGCGCAGCCTGCAGGCCGCTGTTCGAGAATCCGTTTGAAAGCCAGAAGGCGCCGGGGGCACAGCGGCGCTCGGCCCGGGCCCATATGATCCCGGACCCATCCACGGCGATATGATGCAGCCCGTCCGGCCTGGCCACGCTGGCGATGACATGCACCCCAGCGCCTGCTCCCTGAGCAAGGATTCGGTCTATGCAAACACCCGCTCGCGCCGGAAGGGTCTCCGCCAGTCGATCCAGTGCCTCTATGAAGAGAAAGATGTGCGGCCAGAGGAAGCCCGCCCCGATGCGCCTATGAACTTCACCCGCAACCCAATCCAGGACCCCAAGGGCGTCCTCGGCGGAGATGGCCAGATCTGCCAGCGCGTGGGGGAGTGCTTCCATGGATACGAGTTCCTGGTCACCCATTTCAATGCCAAGGAATCGCACCTCCGAGCGTCGGGCGGTCAAGGCCAAGGAGAACATCACGGTTCGCAGCAGGCTTGACTTTCCAGCGCCATGCGTTCCGGTGGCGAAGAAGTGCCAGGAGGTGCCCCGAGAGAAATCCACCAGCAGCGGTCTCCCATCCGGGCCCAAACCCAGGACCGCACGCAATGGCCCAAGATCCTCCATCGGCTGAAGCAATGCGAGCAGGCTGGGCCCCGCCGGAGCGTCAGGACGATCCCCCATTCTCGGACCGGGGTCGGCGCGCGGCACCCTTTCGCGTTCAGCCAATCTGTGTGGCTCCCTCTTGGTCGACAGGTCACGATAGAACGCCCTTTCCATCTCATATCTCCTTTGGGAATAGAACGGCTGTTCTATTGTATAGAACACTTGTGCGGTTGTCAAGCCGCTCGGCGGAATCGTCTCGGAGCCGCCCCTGCTTGAGTGCAATTTACACTCCTGACTCCGCACCTGGGGCCGCTTGTGCTACAATCCAAATTGAAGTGACCACTCACCACACGCTCGCCGACATCCGCCCTTCACCGATCGCGGGAACCTGGTATCCCGGCTCGCCCGAGGCTCTCAACCGGGCCATTGATGCGTATTTGGCGCAGGCCAAGCCCGAGCCGCTCGAGGGCGAAGTAGTGGGGCTGATTGCACCCCACGCCGGACACCGCTACTCGGGCCAGGTCGCGGCTCATGCCTTCCAATATCTGCGCGGCCTCCAACCCGAGATCGTCGCCGTCATCTCCCCGCTGCACATTCCCGTGCCGGGCCAAGTTCTCACCAGCGGCCACGAAGCCTATTCCACCCCACTGGGATTCATCCCGGTCGACCAAGCCTGCGTCGCCTACTTCGCCACCGCCCTGGAGGAGCTTGGCGGGCCCCGCCTGGAAACCATCCGCAACGATACCGAGCACTCGCTGGAAATCGAACTTCCCTTCCTGCAGCGGATCCTCGGCGACCGCTTTCGTCTCCTACCCATCATGCTGCGCGACCAGACCCGGGCCGCGGCAGAACTCGTGGGCCACGCTCTCGCCCGCAGCCTGGCAGACCATAACACCATCCTCGTTGCCAGCTCCGACCTCTCGCACTTCTACCCCCAGGAGGTGGCCCATCAGCTCGACCAGCAAATGTTGGCTCGCGTGGAGGCCTTCGATCCTGAGGGCGTGATCGAAATCGAGGAACAAGGACGAGGATTCGCCTGCGGGCGTGCTGCGATCGCTGCCGTGCTGTGGGCCGCCAAAGACCTCGGCGCCCGGCGCGTGCGCGTGGTCGACTACGCCACCTCTGGCGATGTGACTGGGGACTACGCCTCCGTGGTGGGCTACGCAGCCGCGGTCATCCTGCGCTAGAAATGGCCAACATCCGACTTGCATTTCCAGAGACGCACTCTTCTCACCCCTTCCAGCCAAATGCGGGTATGATATTCGGAAGCTTGAATGGATAACACCATCTGGTTTGACCTTCTTCGACTGGCCGGCGTGGCCTTGTTGGTGCTCACCAATGGCTTTTTCGTCGCCGCCGAGTTTGCGCTGGTAAGCGTGCGCCGCACACGCATCGCCGAACTCGTGGCGCAGGGCCAGACGCGTGCGCGCTGGGTCGACCGCGCCATCAAAGACCCCGACCGTTTTATCGCCGCCACCCAGTTGGGCATCACTCTGGCCAGCCTTGGCCTGGGCTGGATTGGCGAGCCTGCGCTTGGCCACCTCCTCGAACCCATCATCGGACTCTTCCCGGGCACCATTAAAGAGGGGCTTTCGCACAGCCTTTCGGCTGGCCTGTCATTTGCCATCATCACCTTCCTGCACGTCGTGGTCGGCGAACTGGCGCCCAAGTCCATCGCCCTCCAGAACCCCGAGAGGACCGCACTGATCGTGGCTCAGCCCACAGTCTGGACCGAAACCGTTTTCAAGCCCTTTATCTGGGCGCTCAACGGAACCGGCAACGCCCTCCTGCGCTGGGCGGGCGTGAAACCCGCCAAGGGCCATGAGCTTGTCCATTCGGTCGAGGAACTCAAGATGCTCGTGCGCGCCAGCGCTGAAGGCGGGCTAGTCGAAGATGAGGCCGAAGAGATGGTCACGGCGGTTTTCGATTTCGGCGATCTGCTTGTCCGCCAGATCATGATCCCCCGCACGGAGATGGTGGCGGTCCCCGCAGATGCCAGCGTTGGCGAGATCCTCGCCCTGGCTGAGCAACATCCCCACACGAAGTTTCCTGTATATGGCGAAAATCCAGATCAGATTCTCGGCGTTGTGCATCTCCAGGATCTGATCCCGATCCTGAACAGCGGTGAGATCGAGCGCAGCCTCGCCCGCGATCTCATGCGGCAGGCAATTTTCATCCCTGAGACGGCCCGGGTGAGCCGTTTGTTGCAGTTCCTCCGGACAAAGAGGCAGCACATGGCCATCGTGCTGGATGAGTACGGAGGCACGGCGGGCGTCGTTACCCTTGACGATCTGCTCGAGGAGATCGTTGGCGAGGTCAACGACGCCTTCGATGCCGAACCCGTAATCCAACCCCTTCCGGACGGCTCGGCGCTCGTGGATGGGCTCACGCTGATCGAGGACGTGAACGAGCATTTCAATCTCTCCCTGGAAGACCCCTACTACGACACGATCGCCGGATATATACTCGGCCGCTTGGAGCGCATCGCCCAGGTGGGGGACATGGTCACAGTGGATGGGATCCGCTTGCGAGTCGAGGCAATGGACGGTAAACGCATCGCCCGCATCTCTATCACGCCGCCGCAAGAAGGCAGCATGCGCCCGCCGGTCGCCGACCCCTCGCAGGACGCCTGAGCCTATGTACGTCGAGGTCGCCGTCAACCTCCCGCCTGTTCGCGGCACCTTCGACTACCACCTGCCCCCCAGACTCCGCACCAAAGTGGGTATTGGCCATCTCATCACGGCTCCCTTTGGGCGCCGAGAGGTCCAGGGCGTGGTGATCGCCACGCCGAGCAAGCCAGCCGTCCCCGAGACCCGGCCTGTCACCTCGCTGCTCGACCCTGAGCCAGTGGTGACGCCCCCGCAGCTAGAATTGGCACACTGGCTCTCCGCCGAAACGCGCACCCCCTTAATCGATTGCCTGACGCTGATGCTCCCGCCTGGCCTGAGCCAGCAGGCCGACTCTCTCTATCATCTTGAGATCGAGGATGCCCAAGTCAGCGGGCCTCTGCAGCAAAGACTTCTTGACCTGCTGCGGAAGCGCGGCGATCTGCGCGGGCGCCAGATCAGCAGGGCCATGCCGCGGCGCCGTTGGCGGTCTGCCATGGAGAGCCTTATTCGGCGAGGCATCGTCAGCCGCACACCCGTCTTGGATCCTCCGCGCGTCCGGCCCCGCAAAATCCGCGTTGTCAGCCTAGCGATGCCGCCCGAAACCCTGCATCCTGCCGAGCTGGCTCTGGGCCGAGAGGGCAGCCAGGCTTCCACCCGCCGCCAAAAGACACTGGATGCCCTGCTTCACGCCGAGGGGCCGCTGCCTGTGCGCCAGATCTATGAGAGCACTGGCGCGACCTGGGCTGACCTGCGATGGCTCCATGAGCACAGGCTCATAGCCCTGAGCGAATCCGAAATCTGGCGCGATCCCCTGGAAGAGGTCGATTTCGTGCCTTCGACGCCGCCAGAGCTAACGCAGGATCAGGCCCTCCTTTGGGAAGCCATTCGCCCAAACCTGGAAACACCGGGGCGAAACCCCACTAAGCCCTTCCTGCTGCAGGGCGTGACCGGCTCCGGCAAAACAGAGATCTACCTTCGCGCCGTGGAGGCCACCCTTAAGTCCGGCAGGGCGGCCATCGTGCTCGTGCCCGAAATCGCCCTCACGCCCCAGACTTTGCGAAGATTTCTGGCCCGATTCCCAGGGCGGGTGGGCGTCTATCACTCGCAACTTTCCGATGGCGAGCGCTATGACACCTGGCGGCGCTGCCGGGCGGGCGAGTTACAGGTGATCGTCGGCCCGCGCTCGGCCCTCTTCACGCCCTTCCCGCGCATAGGGCTCATCGTGCTCGATGAGTCCCACGATGAATCCTATAAGGAGCAATTGCGGGCACCACGCTACCATGCCCGCGAGACCGCGCAGGCCTATGCGCGGATACTTAACGCCGTGTGCATTCTCGGGAGCGCCACCCCGGATGTTGTCACCCGCTTCCGGGCCGACCAGGGTCAATTGCAGCGCCTGACTCTGCCCCAGCGCATCCTCGGCCATCGCGAACGTCTTCAGCGTCAGGCCCGCCGCCTCGGCCTGAGGCCCGAATACCGCCCCATTGGGGGCGATGCCCAGGCCATCGATCTGCCACCCGTCCGCGTGGTGGACATGCGCTTGGAATTGAAATCCGGCAACACTTCGATTTTCAGCCGGTCTCTTCAGAAGGCGCTGCGCGAGACTCTAGATGCCCAGCAGCAAGCCATTCTCTTCCTCAATCGTCGCGGCGCCTCCACCTATGTCTTCTGCCGGGATTGCGGATGGGTTGCGCGCTGCTCCCGCTGCGATACACCCCTCACCTTCCACGCCGATGACCAGCTCTTGCTTTGCCACCACTGCAACCAGGGCCGCAAACCCTTCTATCGCTGCCCGGAATGCGGCAGCGCACGCGTGCGGCATTTCGGCGCCGGTACCCAGCGCGTCCAGGCAGAAGTTGAGCGGCTCTTTCCCGCCGCGCGGACGCTCCGCTGGGACCGCGACACCACTCGTGCAAGGGGCTCCCACGCCACCATCCTGGCCCGGTTCGCAGCCCACGAGGCCGACGTGCTCATCGGCACCCAGATGCTCGCCAAGGGATTGGACCTCCCGCTCGTCACGCTCGTCGGCGTGATCTCCGCCGATATCGGCCTCAATCTGCCCGACTACCGGGCTCCGGAACGGACCTTTCAAGTGCTCACCCAGGTGGCCGGTCGCGCCGGGCGCGGTCTCCTGGGCGGCCGCGTGATCCTTCAGACATATCAGCCCGACCACTATGTCATTCAGGCTGCATCAAATCATGATTATGAAGAGTTCTACCACCAGGAATTGCGGTACCGCCTCGACCTGGAATACCCGCCCTACAAGCGCCTCGTCTCGCTGACCTACAGACATCCCTCCCGCGAATCTGCGGCGGCTGAGGCTCAGCGCATGGCGCGTGTGCTCAGGCATCACCTTGCGGAGAGAGCCAGCCGAGGCGATCTCATTGGGCCGGCACCGTGCTTCTTCGAGCGCATCCGGGGGCACTACCGCTGGCAGATTATCCTTCGGGGCATGGCGCCTCTTGATGAATTGCCTGAAGACCTACCCGAGGGCTGGGCTATCGACGTGGACCCGGCCAGCTTGCTCTAGCGGAGTCGAGCGCGGCCCTCGCAGCGCCGCGCCAGCATGTATTGCATTTCAAGGATGATGAAAGGAACCGGGCATGACCAGCCTGCGAGCAGCGCTTGAACGCCATCTTCAGAGCATCTTCGACGGCGATCTCGAGACCTACCATCAGACCAGCGTTCCCGAGCTAACGCTCTATGAATGGTACGTGACCCCTCATCGCATCGAGGGTTTGCCGTTCCATGACTTCATGATGACGGAAGCTGCCCGCCCGGACACAGCGGGTATGGCGCTCGATCCGCAACCTGCGTCACCGCCGCAGGACAAGCCGCGAGTTCGCTTCGATCTGGCCAATTACCACGAGCAGGTCTATGGGGAGGCAGCTGTATGTTCCTACACCATGCTCATCTCGAAGGGCACCTCCAAGGGCGTGCAAGTGAGCAGCTACAATGAGAGCAGGGTGCTTATCCGCATGGATGGGACATGGCGCGTGGTGCATGTGCACAAATCTCCAAGCTGGCACGCGCCATTCCAACCCCCCGCCTGTTAGCCGTTTCGAGGCTGCGAATGCCGAGGTTCCCAGGCCCGTGCATATGGAGTAAACTGCAGATGGATTTGCCTGATACTCGCCTACCTTGCCCCCTTGAATCCCACGATACTTCGCCTAGGAGGTTCTGGTCCGATGATTAAGATTGTCGCCGACACCACCTGCAATCTACCCGATGACATCCTCACGCAATATGACATCCGGCTGGCGCCCATATCGATCCAATTTGGCGATGAAACTTTCGAAGAAGGCATCAACATCGACCGCGCCGCCTTCTACGCCAAGATCGATGAGCTCGGCATGATGCCCAAAACCTCTCAGCCGCCTCCGGCCTGGTTCGCCCAGCACTTCCGCGAGCTGCACGCGCAAGGCCATTCGATTCTGGTCATTACCATCACCCGTAAGCACAGCGGCACCTATGACTCAGCCGTGCTGGCCAAGTCGATGGTTCCCGAGGCCGAGATCGAGGTCTTCGATTCGGCCAGCATTTCCCTGGGAACCGGCTGGATGATATTGGAGGCTGCCCGGGCCATCGAACGCGGCCTCAGCATGGATTCCATCCTGGAGCGCCTGCGAACCATTCGGGAGCAAGCCAGGCTCTTCTTGACACCTGCCACTCTGAAGTACCTGCAGATGAGCGGAAGGGTTGGAAGGCTCCAAGGTGCCATCGCCTCGCTGCTGAGTGTCAAGCCCATCATCGCACTAAAGGATGGCGTGCTCGAGGCCGGGCAGAAGGTCCGCACGCGCTCCAAGGCCCTCAACCGCCTCCTGGAGTTGATCGCCGAGGCCTTCGGGGATACCCCCATCAATCTGGCGGTGATCCATGCCCGGGTTGCGGAGGAAGGGAATCATTTGCTCGAGCGAGCCCGGGGCATGTTCAATATCCGCGAGTTCATGATTGGCGATCTGGTCGCTTCGCTGGCGGTGCATGGAGGCCCTGGTGTTATCGGCCTCTTTGCCTATCCGGCCGAGGATCTGCCGGCCTAGGGCCCCAACCGTCAACCCGCCCGTTAATAGACGCGGGGGCGTCGGATGACGCCCCCGTTCTTTATCCAGCAAAGGTCTTGGGGGCTAAACGCGCACCCCAACCTCCTGGTACATCCTCTCCCGCAAGCGCATCACCCGGCGCCGCAGTGCATCATCCGTATCCAATAGGCCGGCGATCTTCTCGCAGCCGTAGAGGATCGTGCTATGGTCCCGATCGCCCAGCGCTCTGCCAATACTGGGCAGCGACTGGGAGGTCTCTTCCCGGATGAGGTACATCGCGATCTGCCTGGGCAGTGCAATGTCCTTCGAACGATCGCGTCCGAGGAGACGAGCCTCGTCCACACCGAACTCCTCCGCCACCAAAGCGATGATGCGATCGGCTGTCAAGCCCTCGCCCCGCACAAGCAAGTCAGACAATGCCGTTTCCACCAGGCCGGGGTTGAGTACCTCGCCGCGCAAATCAGCGTAGGCCACAACACGCGTGAGTGCTCCTTCCAATTCGCGGATGTTACTCTGGACGAGGCGAGCGATGAGATCCAGGATTTCGGATGGGATTTGACGCCCAGCCCGTTCAGCTTTCGAGCGCAAGATCGCCAGGCGGGTCTCGAAATCCGGAGGCTGAATATCCGCTGCCAGGCCCCACTCGAAGCGCGAGCGCAGGCGTTCCTCGAGCGTCACCAGTGCGCGTGGTGGCCGGTCGGAGGAGATCACGATCTGTTTATCCTGACCGTGTAAGGTATTGAAAGTGTGGAAAAATTCTTCCTGCGTCGATTCTTTCCCGGCGATGAATTGGATATCGTCGATCAGCAGCACGTCGATGCGGCGGTACCGCTCCCGAAACGCGGCAGTGTTCTGCGTCCGGATGGCGTTGATGAGATCGTTGGTGAACTCTTCAGAGGAGACGTAAAGAACATGCAGACCTTGGTCCAGGCAAGCCTGGCCGACGGCGTGGAGCAGGTGGGTTTTGCCCAGCCCCACACCCCCGTAGAGGAACAGCGGGTTGTAGGCCTTGGCTGGATTCTCGACAACCGCCAGTGCCGCGGCGTGCGCCAGGCGGTTGCTCGCGCCCACCACGAAGTTATCGAACGTGTATCGGCGGTTCAAGCTGATTTCTTGGGGCGGCACTTCCGCGGGCTTCACCGGCAGCGCCTCCGGGACCTTCTCCTCCGCCGGCTCGCCTTGCCACACCACAAACCGGACCTCGACCGTGCGGCCCAGGATCCCGGTTAGAACACGCTTGGTTGTAGCCAGGAGCCGATCCTCCAGCCAATCGCGTGCGTATGCATTTCGCACCCCGATGATGAAGGTTCCGTCTTCATAGGCAAGGTATTCTGCGTCGCGCACCCAAGTATCGAAGCTGGCCCGAGGAATCTCCATTTGCAGTTGGCCCAGCGCTGCTTGCCAGTGTCGCTCCGCGTCCATCCTCACCTCCGGTTCCAGCCGCAACCCGATAGGCCGCACTAAAGTCGCGTGGCCATGCCAGCGACGTGGCCGCTCCCAGAACTCGATTGAAGAACCCCACTATGGTGTTTGATCGCCGGGAGGGTAACCGCTTTTCCCCTCGGCAGTGGAGAGAACCGTGGACCCTCCTCCTCTCCCTTTCAGTCGTCTCGCTCGCGGCCCACGGTGGATGCATTCTAGCAAATCTTGGGGCCAGCTTCAATACGCTAAGCCTTCGCCAACCTAAAAACTATCAATGTTTTAAGGTGAATGAACCTTAATAAAGGCCGGCACCAGCCCCACCCGATGAACCTGTGCGCATCAGGCTGATGGACCTATATGGCGACCAGGCTGCTTGCGCCTCCCCCAGATGTAGGGAGGTTGCCCGCCAGATCCCAGCGGCCGTGTCAAGCCCAACCAAACCTTAAAGGATCCGGCCGCTCTCCGCAGCACCTGCGCTCCCAACCTGTTCACCCTGCGGAGGCTTCCGAGTCGGCTCACATGGATAAGTACCGGTCCAGACAGTCATCGCGGCCTCACGAAGGTCCTCCGCGGGACAAATTCCATTCGATTCAATCCCTGCGAGGCGCAAGAATCGCCTTGAGCGCTTCCTGCAATGTGCGGGCGGCGACGGCCTCCAAACCCTTGATGGGCGCGGCTCCGCGGCGCAACCGCTTTGGCACTACCACGCGCTTGAAGCCTAGCTTGGCCGCCTCCCGCAAACGCCGCTCGATCTGCGAGACGGCCCGAAGCTCGCCCGAGAGGCCGAGTTCGCCGATAAGAGCCATATCCGCAGGGATGGCCTGGTCTTTGATCGAGGAGGCGATGGCCGCCGCCACCGCCAGATCCGCAGCCGGCTCCTGGATGCGGAGCCCGCCCACCACATTTACGAACACATCCATATCTTCTACCCGAAAGCCGGCGCGGCGCGAGAGCACCGCCAGCGTCAGGAAGAGACGGTTAAGGTCCACCCCATTGGCCGTCCGCCGTGGGTGGCCAAAGCTCGTCTTGCTCGTTAACCCCTGGACCTCCACCAGCAGCGGCCGTGTTCCTTCCATTGTGACCGCCACGGCCGAGCCAGGCGCCTTGACCACCCGCTCAGCCAGGAAAGCCTCGGAAGGATTGGGAACCTCCACCATCCCAGATGAGCGCATTTCGAACACCCCAACCTCCGTCGTGGCACCGAAGCGGTTCTTTACCGAACGTAGCAGTCGATAGGCATGGTAGGGGTCGCCCTCCAGGTAGAGCACAGTGTCGACAATGTGCTCCATCACACGCGGGCCGGCGATGGCACCCTCCTTGGTCACATGACCGATCAGGAAGACGGCCGTCTCAGTGCGCTTGGCCATCGCCTGCAACCTTGCCGCGCATTCCCGGACCTGGGAAATCGAACCCGCGCTAGATTCCAACTCTGGAAGATGCATGGTCTGGATTGAGTCAACCACGACCAGCCCCGGTCGCAGCTGGTCAATCTGGCCCAATACCATCTCGAGGTCCGTTTCGGTCAGCACATAGAGCTCTTCCGGGAGCGGAGCTGCCTGGAGCCTCAAGGCTCGCGACTTGATTTGGCGCTCCGACTCCTCGCCGGACACATAGAGCACCCGCTCGCTCCGTGCGATTTCGGCCGCCATTTGCAGTAGGAGAGTCGACTTTCCAATACCGGGGTCGCCGCCAATGAGCACCACCGATCCAGGGACAATCCCGCCCCCCAACACGCGCGCAAACTCCCCAATCGACAACCCGATTCGCCCATCCCCGCCCCCCTCCACCCGCGCTAACGCAATGGCCCCGCGCCCTGCCTGTGGCTTTGGTCGGCGACGGGAGCCACCCGCAGGGATAATCTCCTCTACCATGCTGTTCCAGGCGCCGCATTGCGGACAACGACCAAGCGCCTTGGGA
>Ga0190360_1000105_pt1 | contig 44701 bp, 61 predicted proteins | sample 48721834_MG_FD_161271 | JGI IMG/M metagenome (GOLD analysis project Ga0190360, IMG submission 161271) | Hydrothermal vent microbial mat bacterial communities from Southern Trench, Guaymas Basin, Mexico - 4872-18-3-4_MG | ecosystem: Environmental > Aquatic > Marine > Hydrothermal vents >...
AAACTGCTTGCAATACTCTTCTGCCTGATAGAGGGATGGGCCTATGTTTCCTTCGGAGCGATACCTGCCCTTAACGCGGGATTCATTCCTGTCGTTGTGATGCAACTCGCCCTTGGGGGCTGGCTTATAATATTCATGGACGAGCTGATCTCGAAGTGGGGGTTCGGTTCGGGTGTTGGGCTGTTCATTGTGGCAGGCGTTGCAAAGAGGATAGTGGTCGGGGCACTCAACCCTCTCACCGAGGCCGGGACATTACCAACGCCCGGAAGTCCTCCTGTTGGTCAGATACCAAACGCGTTCCTCGCTCTTTCAGCAGGACAGCCATTGCAGGCACTGTTTTCAATGATGCCGATATTTGCAACAATCATCGTATTCTTTCTTGTTGTGTATTCCCAGGCCATACGAGTTGAGGTTCCTCTCGCGTTCTCCACCGTAAGGGGTTTCGGGAGGCGGTGGCCCTTGAAGTTCCTCTACACATCCAACATTCCCGTGATTCTCATAGCTGCCCTGCTGGCCAACGTTCAGGTTTTTGCCAGGGTGCTTTCCCAGCATGGAGGGAACCAGTGGCTTGGGGCTTTCGATGCCCAGGGAAATGCAACAGGCGGGCTGATTTATTTCCTGCTGGTCCCCAGAAGCGAGGCAATAATGGGTGTTATGATTTCCATAGGGCTCTTCGCCCTTCTGGGGGCGCTGCTCATTTATTTCACGAGGAAGGCAGGCGACATTAAATTCGTACTGGGTTTCGGAGCCCTCGGAGGAATTGTCTGGTACGTGAGCATGTCATCCCTTGGCCTTACGTCTTTAACAGTTATAACCCCCATAGAGATAGCGAGATTGATTACGTATTCATTCTTCCTGATAGTCGGTTCGGTCATATTTTCCATTTTCTGGGTTAACACTGCAGGGATGGACGCGAAATCCGTCGCTTCCCAGATAGAATCAACAGGTATGCAGATACCTGGTTACAGAAGGGATATACGAATAATAGAGAAGGTTCTGAACCGCTACATACCAGCGCTTGCTGTCCTTGGCGGGGCGGCTGTCGGTTTCCTCGCGGCTTTTGCGGATTTCACGGGTGCGCTGGGAACAGGAACAGGCATATTGCTGGCTGTTATGATCGTTTACCAGCTGTACGAGGAGATTGCGATGCAGCACATGGAAGATATGCATCCTGCGGTCAGGAGATTTTTCAGCAAGTAAAGACAACGAAACTATGAAAGGCACTTACGTTCTGCTGGTCAAGCTCGAAAAGAATTCCAGGATAAAAATAGGCAAACTGGGTTTTATGAATTTCCAAAAGGGGTTCTATGCATACGTCGGTTCGGGGATGAATTCCTTGGAGAAAAGGATAGAGAGGCACCTCCTTCGAAAGAAGAAGGAACACTGGCACATAGACTACCTCCTTGGCAAGGCGAGAGTGTACAGGGCTGTTTATGCCGAATCCGGGAAAAGGAAAGAATGCGAAATAGCAGGGAAGCTGGCAGGGAAATTCAAGGGCGTCAGGAGATTTGGAAGTTCTGACTGCGCATGCGAAAGCCACCTCTTTTTTTCTGCAAAAAATTTCGAAAGAGATGTTTTGAAGACCTTCAGAGAGGCCGGTTTAAGCCCGAGAACATGGGATTAAAATTCTTCCTCGAATTCTTCGGGAGAAGCCGCCCCAGTTGCCTTTTTCCTGTATATAAGGAAATAGTAGGCAGCCCCTGCAACGGCAAGAACCACGATTATAATGATGGGTATGGTCATGTCAATTCCCCCTCCACCTGTGGCTCCGAGGTCCTGGACAGTCGTTATTTTTGTCCTTGCTTTTTCAATATTGCTCTGCGCTTCCTTGTAGTTACCCACATCATAGGCATCCTGGGCGTTGCTGAGTAAATTGCTTATCTCGGTGTAAACACCTGAATCCTCTGGAAGGTTCAGGAGATCCAGTTCCCCTTGTAGAAGGGTGATATCATCTGACATGCTTTCAAAACAGTTAAGGCTCACCAGCATGTATGCTTCATTTCCGCCGCTTTTTATCGTTATCATCCCCTTGTACGTGCCGCTGTTGTAGGGGGTGATCTCGATATCAACAGATTTGCTTCCTCCTGCTGGTATTGAGAGATCTGAAAGGTCGATGTTAAGGTCCCCGGTTGCCTTCAGATTGCTCAGGCTGTTCTCGCTGTAGATGTCATCAACATCGTAGGTGAACTGCGTTAGCGTCGAACCGCCGTTGTTGCTCAGGTCAACAGATTCTGTAATCTTTTCGCCTGCTACACAGTCCAGCGACAATATTTTTGGTGTTACCACGAGCGCTGTGCCGGATGTCCCATTCTGGCATTCCGGACACGGCGGGCATTCCCCACCTACCTTCTCCACGCTTATGCTCACGGGAATTTCAAGATTCACACCCAGGTCTGTCCCGATATTTATTTTCCCTGCCAGATTTACCTGAACGCTTGGTACGCTTATGGCCAGCGTGGTTGTTTCGCTCCCGCCAAGGGTTTCGCTCCCCAATGTTACCTGACTTTCTCCTATATCACCAGTGACAGTCATGGTTAAGTTGGCTGTGGTGTTTCCCAGGTTCTTGAGCGTGATGGTTTTGTTGAAATCATCAGATTTGTTAATCCTTTCGCTCACCATGTTTGGGGTAATCTCTATCAGATCGGCGACAGAGAATTCCAGGGATTCAGGGAGGGGCTTCGAGGTGGTAAGGTTGTATTTTCCCTCAGGCCAGAACGAAGGTATTAGGAACTCGTAGGAAAAGTTGCTGGCCAAAACAGCGATGTCAAATTCCTTCGCCTTCGTCCCATTGGGGAAATAGATTTTCCCTGTTACTTCCTCTGCATTCGTGGTCCCTGTTATCTTTGCCTTCTCACCTTTCCAGTAACTCTCTTTGGATGTCTGGATCGTGAGGTAATCCCCGGATGGTATGATAATTCTCACAAGGTCCGTCCCGTAGGTGTCGTTTTTCTTTGCATAGAATGCGAAATAGTAAACCCCCGGGTTCAGTGTTTTGTTTCCTATGTACGCTCCGTAAGGGGTACGTGTGAGGACACCCTGCGTAAAGAATTTGAAATCTTCATGGTATATCTTGTAGGTGAAAGAATCGTACAGAGGCGTATAAAACACCATGTTTATTGTATTCCCTTCCCTTGTGATTTCCTTGTTTTCCAGTGTGATGTCCGAGATGTTCATAACCTCTGTCTGATTCTCCACGCCGTCCTTGGTGACAACATAGACGTAAAGTTCTGTCATCCCCGCCTTTCTGAAAGGTGACGGACCACATGTCGCGTTTTCGTCCTCATTTGAAAAGTAGCATACACCCTTTCCGTCGATTATGGGGAATGAGCCTACACCCTCGCTTCCCGTATCGTAAACGGACCACGTTACACGAATGGGTTTCTCTGTGGTCTTCGGGTCAACGATCACAACAAAAGAGGCATCCTTTGAGATTATATCCGGCCCTTCCGGCCTGAATTCTATGCTCGGTTTGACTGCAACAGCCCCCTGGGAAAAAAGCGTTAACATCAAAATGAACAGCACTAACCCCGCAACCCTCTTCATAATTATAATTTATCCCCGGGTTAAATAAATATGTTCTGCGCTTGTCTCTGAAGAACTTCCTTTCTGTCTGCACATGTTCATGTTCTGTATTTTTTGAATTTGTTTAGAATTTTCTCTCTTCTCAGGTTTGCGATTCTAGGAAGGTCGAGATTCTTGGTTTCGTCATCAAGGGGTATCTCAACAACATATCCCGTCTTTCTTTCCCCTACCAGAAGATAGAATTGTATGCTCCCACCGTTTTCCCTTACAAAACCTCTCCTTAGCAAGTAGTTATCCAGCCTCTCTATTTTTCCAAAGGGGTGTATTTCTGTCAACGAATCACCCTGTCCAAATCTCGTTCAAATCAAAATTATTGCACAGAAAAATTTATAAACTAAAACTCTTATAGACCAAAAACAAATAAGTTATATGCATGAATACGTGCTTCCTTTTGGCCCGCAGCATCCCGCCCTTCTTGAGCCGCTTCACATAAAACTTAAGGTGGAAGGCGAAACTATTGTTGGTTCTGACATAAGCCTCGGCTACAACCACAAGGGCATTGAAAAATCCTTTGAAAACCGCTGGTGGGCCAAGGGCATGTACCTTTCCGAAAGGGTGTGCGGCATATGCGGGCACTTCCACACATCCACGTTCGCCCAGGGAATCGAGAATATGCTTGGCCTCGAGGTCCCCGAGCGGGCGAATTACATAAGGGTTTTGATAGGCGAGCTCGAACGAATACATTCGCATATGCTTGCCTTGGGGGTGGTTGCCTATGAGATGGGTCTGGACACCCTTTTTCATTACATATTCAGAGACAGGGAACTGGTCATGGACCTGCAGGAACTTCTCACAGGAAACAGGGTTCATTTCTGCATGAACGTCATCGGGGGGGTGAGAAAGGACATAAACATGGAGAACACCCGCAGGGTTGAGGAGAATCTCGAGAAAATCGAGGAGAGATGTCACCACTACATAAAACTGTTCAAAAACGACGCGACTGTTAAGAGGAGGACTCAGCATGTGGGGTTCCTTTCAAAACAGAAAGCAAAGGAACTAACCCCGGTCGGCCCGAACATCCGGGCGTCGGGCATGGATTACGACGTGAGGGAAACAGGTTACTTTGCATACAAGTACATGAATTTCAAGCCCATCACCGGCGAGGGAGGAGACGTTCTTGAAAGGTGTGTTGTGAGGTTTAAGGAATGTATAGATTCCGTGCGCATGGTCAGAAAATGCCTGCTTGAAATGCCGAAAGGGAAGGTCAAGGTTAACGTCCCGCCCGTGGTAAAGATAAAGGAAGGCCTTGAAACAGTTTCCAGGACCGAGGCCCCGAGAGGCGAACTGATATACTATCTGAAATCCGCCGGAGACAAACCCTACAGGGTGAAGATACGGACGCCGACCTATCAGACATTCCATATACTGGGTCACATACTTAATGGCTACGAAATACCTGACGTTCCTGTCATCATAGCCTCCATAGACCCGTGCATATCCTGTGCGGATAGAATGACCGTTGTGGATGCGGGTACGAACAATGAAAGGATAGTGACCATGAAAGAGGCAAGGGAGAGGAGGAAATGATAGAAATTCTGTTCCAGATGCTGGTCTTCCCCGGACTGGCTGCAGCCTTTGCGATAGGATTTCTTTACCAGGGGATTGAAAGAAAGGTTTCGGCGCATGCACACCACAGGATAGGCCCTCCTGTCTGGCAGCCATTCATGGACTGGGTCAAGCTCATGTCAAAGGAGAACATCAAGCCAAAGCATGGAATAGGTTTTCTCATGACACTGTGTCCGATAATTTCATTCGCGTCCCTCCTTACCGTTATCCTTTTCATACCCATAGGCAATTTCGTGTTGTTCTCATTCACGGGAAGCCTCTTTGTGGTTATATACTTCCTTGTTATGTATTCCGTTTTCTATGCGTTTGCCGGCTTTGCATCAGGCAATCCCTTCGGCTACGTGGGCGGCATACGTGAAATAATGCAGATCGTATCCTATGAATTTCCTTTTATTGTTTCGCTTTTGACCATAGGGTTCTTAACGAATTTCCGGGTCGTTCCCTTCCTTTCCTTGGAATTCCCATTTGCTTTGTTCGCCTTTCTTGCAGGTGTTCTGGGGAAGCTATGCCTTCCCCCCTTCCACATACCGGAGGCAGAGCAGGAAATCGTGGCAGGGCATCTTACAGAATACAGCGGTCCCAGGCTCGCCATGTTTGGGCTCGCGAAGGCGATAGGTTTCTGGGTTCTCGTGTCTCTGGGAGCGGTGTACTTCCTTGGGGCGAGCAGCCTGATTTCGTTTTTTGCCCATTCCCTGCTTATCCTCGCGGTTCTCATAATCATACGCACGCTTTTCGCCAGACTTCGCATATCCCAGGCTTTCAGGCTGTACTGGTTCGTGATAGGACCGCTGGCTGTGATTGATCTGGTAAGGGTTATTGTTGGATTCTACTGAGGTGATGGATACGAGACTTTTGTCAGAGGTGGTGAGGAGGGTTTTTTCCAAGCCCACCACCCGCAGGTATCCAAAGGAAAGGCGAATTGTCCCTAAGGATTTCAGGGGCAGGGTCAGCTGGAACAAAGACACGTGCATATTCTGCATGCTTTGCGCTGTTAACTGTCCTACAAACGCGATAAGAATAAACAGGGAAAAAAAGACATGGAGTATCGACATAGGCAAATGCATACACTGCGGGCGGTGTCATGACGTCTGCCCTACAAAACCAAAATCTGTTTACAACACGGACAAGTTTGAATTATCGGATTATGACAAGGGAGGATTTAAGCTGGAATTCAAAAAGTAGTTTCACTCCGTCTTTCCCTTCCCGGCCTCGGTCACTTTATCGATAATGTCTGATATCTTCTTCAGGGGATTTTTCGTTACGAGAAGCTCTATCTCTTCCTCAAGTTCCCCCTGCAGCAACCTTCCCCTGTAAAGCTTTTCTATGACCTTCGCAATTTTGTTTCCCGCCTTCTTCACATCCGTACTGATGGGCATGCCGAATTCCGTGTTCTTTCTCTGGATACCTATCACTATAATCTGCGGGACAAGCGACAAAGAATCTTCTATCAGATTCATGAATAACGTCAGAGGCGCAGTGTGTGTTCCCCCTACATTGCCGGCTATTTCGTTCTCCCCTATCAGTCTTATGTCTCCTGGTCTCCCGCCAAAATCGGCGGCGTCTACCATTATTATAAGGTGCGGCGCGAACTCTCTTATTTCAGAGATATGATTCTCCGGGACAGCCGTCTTGATAAAGTGCACGTCCCCCTTCCGGCCGATACTCTTTTTCAGTATATCTACAACATACCACCCTATCCCGTCGTCCCCTTTAAGATCGTTACCTACCCCGAGAACAACGAGTCTCATCTCCTCTTCCTTCTTCGTCCTTTCCCTCAATTCATCCAGCTTCTTGAATATGTACGCTACCGAGGTTTTGTCCTCGGGAGAAGCTTTTGGACCTCTCTTTTTCGAACCCTTTTTGTCTGGTTTTTTCTTGTCTCCCCTTTTCCCTAAATGCAGAAACATAGTTAATATTTGTCATGTCTGAAAATAAAACTATCTTTAATCAATGTTCGAAAACTATGTTTCAGTTATTTTAATGGGTTTGCACATAATTTAAAATAGTATTTTGGTGTGGGGTATGCTCGAATCGCTGCTGAGATTCAGGGAAGTCGAGAAGAGCCCTTACCTGACTTTCATATGGGCCCTTATGATAACGACCATTGGGATTCTTTTCTCCACCCAGCTCTCCTACCGCATACAGCTTGCGCAGGGAGGGGTTGCGAACCTCAGCGGAGTTTTCTCTGTCATCTTCACGATTGTTCCCTCTGTTTATTTTCTCACGCTGGTTATAAAGAAAGAGGAAGAAAAGGAGGAGGAGGAGTTGCGCAGACATTATCAGCATAATTTCTGGGAGAAACACGGGAATGATATAATGATGTTTTTGTTCTATTTCTTCGGCGTTACCTTCGCCTTCGCCATCTGGGCCTTCATTCTGCCGACGGACTTCTTCCAGGTTCAGCTGGCCAAGATACACGAGGTACGCTCGGTGGTGACGGGCGCTGCCATATCAAAGGGGAGCTTCTCTGGTTTCATGATGATTCTTACAAACAACGCTCAGGTTATGATGTTCGCGTTCATATTCTCTATCCTGTTCGGAGCAGGAGCGGTCTTCATCATAGTATGGAACGCCTCTGTCCTCGGGGTTTACATAGGGGAACTTTCAAAATCCATTGTGGAGATACCCGTCGTTTCCCTCTCGTTCCTCCCGCATGGCATACCAGAGGTCTTGGCCTATCTCTGCGCCGGGCTGGCAGGAGGTTTGATATCGGCAGCTGTTTTGCGGTGCAGATCAACAAAAATTTTAGAACTCATAATATGGGACAGCATCAAAATCCTGATCCTTGGCATAGTTTTTGTGGTTCTGGCTGCGGGCATAGAAGTTTATGTCTGATATCGTCAATCGCCGAATAAAAACATTTATATGGGGAACGCAGGCATATATCTAAATAGGTGCATAGCATGGCATTCGAAATGGTATGGTTTGCCCTTGCAACACTGTTAGCCCCAGTATTTGCAGAGTACGCAAAAATCCGAACTAAAGTAGAGAGACCATTCAACTTCATAGCGGGCGCAGGTATTTTCTTCCTGCTTGCGATGGGCTTCCAAGTGAGCTTGTTCACTGATATGGTAGGTGCCGCATCCGTTTACGGTGTCTACCTGTTCGAGTTCCTTGGGTGGCTCTTCCTATTAATCGGTGTGTTGTGGGCAGCCCTTGGATTGATGAAGTAAGCACAAACCTATACACATAGAGAAACCGAACTTTCCTTTCTTCTTTTTCTTTTTATTATCTCACTCGCTCTTCTCTTCTATAGAGCACGGCGTGGGCATCTTGGACGCCGCAATCTTTAAGGCCTTCTTGCCCGCGTCCAGGTTGTCGACTCTTATCTCTATTAACCTCTGGTTTGGTTTTACCCGCGCGGCAGAACTTATGGGTCTTCCGAAGGATTTTCGCATGCCTGTCTGGAAACGGTCAGCCCCGGCTCCTGTTGCCAGAGGGTTCTCCCTCAGGACATGGTGAGGATAAACAAGTATTTTCACGAAATAATTCCCTTCTCCCACCTGTTTTGCCAGGGACTTCGTTACGGAAACCCTTGATGCCTCCAGTGCATTGTGCCTTATCTGGACAGCCCGCTTTGCGAGAAGGTAGAGTCTTTTTGAAAATTTCCTTTTCGAGTTGCCTGTCTCGAACCTGTGGATTTTCAGGGCAGGCACACCCTTCACGTAACTTCTTTTCGGCTTTTTGAACGAAACCCTGGTGTAAGGTTTCTCCAGCTTCCTGTAACATTTCGCTGCTCTCAGAGCCATAGCCATCGCCTAGAAAGGCGCAGGTGAACCTACGTCATACACTGTTATTCCTATATATTGGGATAACGTTTTTAAATATGTGATTTTTTGGTTTTCTCTTCAAATCCGTGCTTTTAAAATTTACCTCCTCTATTTTTTTGGAGGCGATTGTTTTTGCACAAAAGTACGGTTAGAGCTGAGAATGCCCGGGGAGCTTATTACGGGTGCCTGGAAATACTGAAAGAGGGCTTTAGCGATATTATTGAAAATTTGAAATCCTATGCCAAAAAACACCCGGAAATTAACCTCTCCCTTGAGGGTGATGAGCCTATCATCAGATTTAGCAAAAAACAAATGATAAAAAGATGCGAGGAAAGTGTTGGAGATATGATGTCAAAAATTTTAACAGGACTGGAAAGTTTAAACGATATGGAAGACGGCTTTTGCAGGGATAAGGTAATTTCTGATATAGAATGGTATTCCGGCAAGATTATTGAAACATTCGAAAGAACCCGTAGATACGTTTTTGGAGATAATATTTTTTGATTTATTCCGGCTTTATGTCCTTCCAGTTCTTTAGCGCCCTCTCGTACCTTTCGAGATTCCCCGTATCAAACCACTGTCCGCTGAACGGGAAACCAAACAATCTCCCTTGCCCGGCAAGCTTGGGGAAGATTTCCTTTTCCAGCGAACAAAATCCCTTTGGTATCATATCTATTATTTCCTTTTCCAAGATGTAGAAACCGGCATTTATTAAGTTGGATGGCGCCTTGTCCTTTTTAGGTTTTTCCACAAATTCCATTATGCGGTTTCCGTCCAGTCTGGCAACACCATACGCGCTTGGCTCATCCACAGTTGTCAGTGCTATCGTTGCAAGGGCGTTGCTTTTCTTGTGGGTTTCGTACATGTCCATTATGTTAAGGTTCTTCAGTTCGTCCCCGTTTGACACTATGAACGTTTTCGGAAGCTTCTTTTTTGCAAGCTTTATTGCCCCTCCTGTGCCCATTGGCCTGTTCTCTGCAACGTGATCTATGTTCAGGCCCAGCCTTGACCAGTTGTCCACCTCCTTCAATATCTTCTCCTTCATGTGACCCACGGAAAGTATGATATCCGTGATCCCGTATTTTTTCAGAAGGTCAAATATATGCTCAATTATGGGCTTGCCGTGAACAGGAACCAGGGGTTTTGGAATTTCATAGGTTATCGGCCTCAAACGTGTTCCCTTCCCGCCGCAAAGGATCAATGCTGTCCTCAGGTCTTTGAAGTTCAGGTACTTGGAAAGGACAAGTTCTATGGCATGTGAGCGATTCCGGACGCTCAAACCATCCACTATCCTGTCTATCTTTTTCAGAATTTCCCTGTCTATGGTGAGTGTTATCCTTTCCTTCATATTGCGTATTACCTCATCACACTTTATATGTTAAATTATTGCCAATACTTTAAAAACATTAAAAACTGCCCGATACGGATAAATTCAGGATAACACAAGATAATTTTTTATTCCAGCTTCCGGAATATAGAATCATGGTTCATCTGATTTGCTCTGAATGCGGCAGGGATTACCCTATAGATGAGAAGTCGTACAACTGCATATGCGGGGGGGCTTTCGGGCTGGCAGAGAAAAACGTATCCTTCCCGCTGGAAAAAATCAAGAACAGAAAGCCTACCATATGGAGGTACAGGGAGGCCATACCCCTGGAATCAGACAAACACATAATAACGTTTGACGAAGGATTCACCCCGATGATTCCACTGAAATTCAAGGATTTTAACATTCTCGCAAAACTTGATTTCCTCTTCCCAACGGGTTCTTTCAAGGATCGCGGCTCATCCGTAATGGTGAGCAAACTCAAGGAAATGGGCATCAAAAAAATAATGGACGACTCCTCCGGGAATGCAGGCGCTTCCATATCGGCTTACGCCGCAAGAGCCGGGATGGCCTGCGAGATATTCTGTCCTGACTACGCTTCAGGCGGCAAGATAACACAAATTCAATACTACGGCGCAAAACTTAACAGGATATCCGGAACAAGGGAAGATACGGAGAAGGCAATACTCAAGAAAACCGGCGAAATTTTCTATGCTTCGCACAACTGGAACCCCTTCTTCCTTGAAGGCACGAAAACCCTCGCTTTCGAAATAGCCGAGCAGCTTGGCTGGAACTCGCCCGACAACGTGATATGCCCCTGCGGCAACGGTGGTATTTATCTGGGTCTTTACATAGGATTCAGCGAGCTTGTTGAGCAGGGAATCGTCAACAAACTCCCGAAACTTCTTGGTGTGCAGTCCTCTGCGTGTCCGCCTTTGTACAATTCATACAAAGAAAAGACAGACTTCGTGAGGCCCTTCACCCAGACCAAGAAAACAATAGCTGAAGGTGTCTGTCTGGCAAAACCTGCGAGAGGGAAGATGATACTCGATGCTATGAAATCTTCTAAAGGAGCTTTTGAGGTGGCGGATGATGAAGAGGTAAAGAATGGATTGAAATTTCTGGCTTTGAACGGAATATTTGTTGAACCCACTTCAGCAATCGTTGTCCCTGCCATTGAAAAGTTCGAGCAGACCGGGGCGATGAAGAATAAGGAAAAAACCGTCGTTGTTCTTTCAGGAACAGGCCTCAAAGCGACGCAGACAGTTGCAAATATTTTCTAAAGCCTTTTAAGAATACCCAAAAGCATTCTGCCCTTTCTCTCTTCGCTTTCGAACGTGTCCGCTCCCGCATGCGGCGTGCAGACGACATTAGGCAAACTCACGAGCTTGTCTTTCCCTGGCGGTTCTCTTTCGAAAACATCCAGACCAGCGCCGGCTATCCTCCCGGACTTCAGGGCTTTGTACAGGGCTTTGGAGTCCACCAGCCCACCTCTTGCCGTATTTATGAGCACCGCGGATTTCTTCATTTTCTCCAGTTCTCTGGTCCCTATCATGTGGAAGGTTTTCCCGTTCAGATGCGCGTGAAGCGAGACGATATCTGAGATTTCCAGAAGTTCATCAAGACCGACCATTTTCACCTCGGGCTTTCCCTCCATGAGCCGGTTCGGGTCGCAGGCGACAACCTCCATGCCAAACGCCTTTGCTATTCTGCAGACCTCCCTTCCGATCGGCCCCATACCAACAACACCGAGCGTTTTTCCGCGGAGTTCATATCCGAAATCCTCCGTGCCCTTTCTCCATCCGCCTTTTTTCATGCATCTGTCATGTTCAGGAATTTTCCTCAGAACAGCTATCATGAGCCCGAAGGTAAGTTCAGCCACGCTGCTCGTGCTGCCGGGGATTGTATGAAATTTTATCCCTCTGCTTTTAAGTGCATGGACATCCACGTGTTCATACCCGTGCGAAAAGGTTATAACAGCCTTCAGGCCCCTTGCCTTCTCCAGAAGCTTTTTGTCGATCTTTGTCTCTGGCGTTACCACCAGGATTTCGGCATTTGCTATTTCTCTCTCTATTTTTTCCCTGCCGCTCTTTCGTATGATAACTAATTTTGCTTTCTTTTTGATCTCCCTTACCACGAATTCCGGATATCCTCCGACCAGCAGTACGTTCATGGAAAGAATTTGTTTCGGGATTTTAAATGTATTTCTCGTTCTTTATTCTTATACCATGCTCCTTCAGAAGAGCGGCCGTTACACCATTTCCATCTTTTAACTTACCTGAAAACGTCCCGTCATAAATTTTTCCACATCCGCAGGATGGCGAACAGGATTTGAGCACAGCTTCCTTCACGCCAAGGGATTTTGTTATTCGAAGTGTTTCTTTCGCCCCCCTGAGAAAATTCTTTGTCACGTCCCTGCCGCTTGCTGTGATAACATTAGCTTTCCCTCTTAGGACATCCTCACCCGTTCCGCCCACAATCTCCTGGGGTTCCCTTGGCGTTGGCAGGCCTCCGAGCTGTTCAGGGCAGAGGGGGATGATATCGCCTTTCCTGAACATTTCGAAAATCTTAGAATTAAAAGAATTCTTGCCGTCATACCTGCAATTCACTCCGACCAGGCAAGCGCTTACAGTCTGTCTTAGACTTTTTTGATTGTTATGCAGTGCACCGGGCACGAATCCGCAGCTTCTTGGTTACAGCCGATTTCCTTCAGCTGCGTTTTCTTTGGATGACTTTTGTCACCTTTCATTACCCAGTTGCCCGGGCAAATCGCAGCGCATGCCCCGCAACCAATGCACGCTTCCCTGTCATGTATTATTTTGAAAGGCATATTTGACCCTCCAATTTAATTACTTCTCTTTGCACAGATTTAATAGTTTTTCCCATTTTTCATCCACGTGTTTCTGTATATCCTCCACCAGGCCCTTGTTTTCCGGTCTGAACAGGTGGGAAAACCTCCTCTGGGGTCTGAGGAATTCCTCAACCGGCAGCTTTTTCGCTGGACTGTAATTCAATATGTACTTCCCGTTCTCGACCTCATACAGCGGCCAGAAGCGGGTTTCGACCGCCAGTTTAGCAAGCTCAACAGTCGCGTTTGCCGGAGTTCCCCACAGGGTCGGGCACACGGAAAGGACGAGGAGGAACGCAGGACCTTTGGTTTCGAATGCCTTTTCCGCCTTCCTTGTCAAATCGGGCATATTGCTTATGGATGCCTGCGCAACATAAGGGATATCATGCGCCACTGCAATCTGTGTGAGGTTTTTCCTGAATTCCATCTTGCCTTTCCTGACCTTGCCTGCCGGGTCGGTCGTTGCCGACGCCCCGTATGGCGTGGCGGAACTCCTTTGGCCGCCCGTATTCATGTAGGCTCCGTTGTCGTAGCAGACGTAAACAAAATCATGCCCCCTCTCGAATGCCCCGGAGAGTGCCTGCAGGCCTATATCATACGTTCCTCCATCACCCCCGAAGGCAACAAATTTAATCTCCTTGTTCAGTTTGCCCTTTCTTTTTAGCGCTTTGTAAGCGGCCTCGACACCCGATACGGTCGAAGCTGCGTTCTCGAACGCGCTGTGCACCCAAGGAATATCCCAGCTCGAGTAGGGGTATATCGTGCTGGCAACTTCGAGGCAGCCTGTCGCGTTCGCCGCCACCACAGGTTTTTCCGTTCCCGCAAGGATAGCCTTCACTATTATGGGGACAGCGCAGCCTCCACAAAGCCTGTGGCCTGAAGTGAACTTCGGTCTCTTTTCGGCCAGCTCTTTTAAATTCATATCATTCCCTCAGTCCCAGATATTTCTCCTTTCCAGTCAGTTTGCCTTCAAGCAGTTCCTTAAAAGCGTATTCAACATGTTCTTCAAGGAGGTCTCTTCCTCCAAGGCCAAAAACGTAACTCTGCACTTTCGGCCTTTTCTCCATGTCGAAGAGTGCGTTCTTCACCTCCGAGAATAGCGGAGCGTTTGCTCCGAATGAGAATGACCTGTCGAGCACACCGATTGCTTTCACACCCTTAATCGCTTCCTTCACTTCTTCATAGGGAAATGGCCGGAAAAGCCTAATCTTGAGGAGGCCCACCTTCTTCCCTTCATTTCTCATCCTGTCAACAACCGTCTTCGCCGTTCCCGCCGAGGAACTCATCGTGATTATAATGGCCTCTGCACCATCTATTCGGTATTTCTCAAAATATCCGTAATCATTTCCTGTAAGTTTCGAAAGCTCCTTCCCTGTTTCCAGATAAACTTTCAAGGCGTTCTTCATGGCTTCCTGCTGCTGCCTTTTGCTTTCGAAATAATAATCCTGAAGTTCTATGGCTCCGATGGTTACCGGATGCCGGAAGTCGAAAAGATTGTGTTCGCTCCTTCTCTCCCCCACAAATTTGCGGACATCGCTGTCGTCGTGTATCTTAACGTTCTGGACACAATGGGACGTTATAAATCCGTCTTCGCAGACCATTACAGGTAGCATAACATCCGGATGCTCTGCCAGTCTTAGCGCGAGAAGAACCATCTCGTACGCTTCCTGTGCGTTCTCGCAGTAAATCTGAATCCATGAGAGGTCTCTCGCTCCCATAGAGTCCGAGTGGTCGCAGTGAATGTTTATGGGAGCGGAAAGCGCCCGGTTCGCAACAGCCATCACTATGGGGCAGCGCAGCCCTGAAGCGACGCCGACAATCTCCCACATAAGCGCCAAACCTGCAGAACACGTTGCTGTCATCGCCCTTGCTCCAGTCAGAGAAGCGCCCACCACCGCCGAAAGGGCGGAATGTTCGGATTCCACTCGAACCATTTCCGTATCAACTTTTCCGTCCGCAACGAACTTCGAGAATGTTTCCACTATGGCTGACTGGGGGGTGATAGGATAAGCGGCGACAACGTCGGGGTTTACCTGCCTCATAGCCTCTGCTATTGCCTGGTTCCCTGTCAACGGAAGCATTTTGAATTTCGTCATTCTCCACCTCATTTACTGTTGAACTTGGATTCCTCCTCCATTTTTATTGCCTTGACCGGGCAAACCTTCGAACATATCCCGCAGCCCTTGCAGTAATCAAGGTTCACGCCCTTTCTTTTTCCTTTCTCAAATATTATTGCATTATCCGGGCAGTAGGCGGCGCATAACCCGCAGTGTATGCATTTGCCTTCCTCAATTACCGGTCTGAAGGCTCTCCACGAGCCTGTTTTATTTTCGAGGGCAGACCCTGCCCTTGTTATGAAACCTCCGATGGGCTTTTCCTTCCAGCCCACCTTCCTTTTCAGCTGTTCATTCGTTGGAAATTCACTCATAATACAACCTTTTTGTACCCTTCCCTTATCGCTGAAACGTTCGCCTCTGTTTTTTCTCTGCCCAACTTTTTGATGAACTTTTTCATTACCCTGCCCGCAAGACTTTCGATATCCACTACATTCGTGACCTTTGCGAGCGCCCCGAGCATGGGCATGTTCGGCAGGTTCCTTCCCAAATGCCTTATCGAGATGCCTGTCGCGTCAACCACATAGACATTCCCTTCGAATTTCACATGTTTCTTTATTTCTTCCGGCTTCTCTGATGAATTTACAATCAGCACTGAATTTTTTCTGAGACCTCCGTTTGCATTGACAAAAAATATAAGACTCGGATCTATGATCATGACAACATCGGGGTTTGTAACCGGCTGGGAAGTTTTGATGGGTTTGTCCGATATGCGGACGAACGACTTCATAGGCGCCCCTGACCTCTCAGGTCCGTATTCAGGGAAGGCCTGTATGTATTTCCCTTTCTCCATTGCCGCCTCCGCTATGAGCTGTCCGGCCGTTTTTGCTCCCTGGCCTCCGCGGCCATGTATAACTATCTCGAATATATCTTTCGTAAGCAACACCCTTGAGGTTTAATAACCCTGCATACCTTTATAAGATTTACTTAACAAAATACGTCGATTGCAGATAAAGCAGAATTTCTACAGTTTCCTTGTTTTTACTTCATCCCTCACTTTCGTTCCGAATTTTTTCGAGAAATTCCCTTGGTTGAGCGCAATCTCGATCCTCCCGAAATCATCGGGGAACGCAACGACGTTTCCTTTGGGAACATCACCGAATGTCTTCAAAAATTTCGTGTTTATCCTCTTCCCGGCGGTTTCTATCGAAATGTTATCCATGTGTGTTATTCCCGATTTCAAAAAATTATCATACCTGACATTAACGAACACGTTTCCGAACCGGTTTATGTGTATGATTTCGCCGGAAACCAGACCTTTAGAAACCTTTGCTTCCCCGTAAGGTGCTTTCGCGAGGTCCTTTTTTCGTATCACCGGCCCAAATTCCTCGATTCGGACACCTTTCGAAAGCCACGCGGCCGCGGGCGTGAAAATGTCGCGACCATGGAATACATGCGAAACCGGCTTCCTCATGTATTTTTCGTTCGTTATTTCAACCGCCTTTTCTATCCCTCCTAGGAAACGCTCTGCTGCCGGGATCAAAACCCCGTTATCAGGTCCGACCAGATAATCCCCTCGCCTGGTTTTGATTATAATCGCTTTCCTGGAAGTCCCCACACCCGGGTCAACCACGCACACATGATACCCCACAGGAAGCTGCGCTATGCTCTCGAGGGTCCATGCACCTTCCGTAACATCAAAGGAAGGGACATCGTGTCGGAGATCAATAATCAGGGCATCCGGATTTATCTGGAGCGCAACGGCTTTCATCATTGCGAGCTCTTCGGACCACCCGATATCCGTGGTAAAGGAAACAAACTTTCGATGCATAGAAATAAATTGTATAATATATTAAAATTTTCAAGTTTCCAGTTTCCAGCCGAAATCCTTATAAATATAACAGTGTTATAATTTATTCACACAGTTAAAAATCCAGAATCCATCAAAAGAAATAACGCAGATAACCGGGCAGGGTGCTCGAGAGGTGAACAATGGTGAATAAAAAAATATCTCAAGAATTCAAAAAATAAGAAGAGAAAAAAAGACTGCTTGATTGAGGGGGTGAAAATATGATGTCGGACATACCGAAAAAGCTGGAAAAAGTAAAGAAAGAAGATGTTGACAAGGAGATTCTGAGGGTAGGGATAATAGCGGAACTTGACGCAGTAAATCTTTACGAACAGATGGCAGCAATGACAGAAAACGAAGATATCCGGAAGATTCTCCTGGATATAGCAAGGGAAGAGAAAACGCATGTCGGCGAATTCCAGACCCTTCTCCTGCGAGAAGACAAGGAACATGCCAGGGAACTCGAAGAAGGGAAGAAAGAAGTTGAAGAAGAGATTAAAGAGTAAGAATTCAGAAAGAAGAACTCCCGACAACTGTCCATTTTGCGGGGCGCACAAGAAGTACTTAAAAGAAGCTAAAGAGGCGAAGGTTAAATTCGAAATAGAGGGATGATTTTTAAACCACCCAGATAATGGATTAATATGGTAAAAAAGAAAGCCACAAAAGGAAAAAGCAAAACTAAAAAGAAATCGGATGTCGTGGACCGAAGGGTTGGGCATTTCGGTGAAGAAGTCGGAAAACTGGGAGAGAAATTCGGAAAGAGAATGGAGAAAAGAGGAAGGGAATGGGACAGCTGGTTTCACCGGACGTTTGGTCTTGTCGGCCCTTTGCTGTCTGCTGTGTTTGGAATAATTATTTTCTCTATTTTCACATGGTTCATTCATTTCGTCAACATGTGGGTGGAAAGTGTTTTCCTCACTAACATATATTCTTTCCTTGTTGCCAACATAAGTTTGTTCTTTTTGATGTTCCTGTTCTTTTCATATACCTCATATTTCTCCAAGGCCTCCCCTCGGACGTATCGGGCCTTTTCTCCCGTGTTCACAGCCGTGGGAATAACAATAGCCTTCTGGATATTTTCAGAGGTAGTTGTAATAGCCAACTTCTCCCTGGCTGTTCCTGCGCTGTGGACGATAGCCTATCATGTCAGTTCTAACCTTATTTGGATATTCTGGTTCTTCCTTTTTGTTGGATATCTTGTCCTTGCGGTAAAACTTGCAAAGGAGCCGATACATGAAGAACTTAGAAGTTTAGGGGAGGAGGTTGCCATGGGAAGAACTTCCGGAAAACCGAGAAAAGGCGAAGTCCGGAGACTGTACAGGTCCGGGAAAGACAGGATTCTTGGGGGTGTATGCGGAGGGATTGCCGAATACCTCGGAGTTGACCCGGTGATAATCCGATTGCTTTGGATAGTAGGAACGCTGGCATGGGGCTTCGGAATCATACTCTACATAATATGCTGGATAATAATACCAAGAAACCCGAAACATAGATGGAAGTGAAACCTTGTTTTTAAAATTTAACTTATTATAATCAGACATGAAAGACATGATCGAACGTGTCAGAGAACTTAAGAAAACTGACGTTAAGAGAATGGTCGAGGTCCGCATAAATGAATTCAAAAACACGGGCAGGAAATCGAATAATGAAATTTTCAAGGAACTTTGCTTTTGCATTTTAACGGCAAACTATCAAGCGGAGAGGGCTGTCAAAATTCAGGAGAATATTGGAAACGGTTTCCTGACCCTCCCAAAATCCCAGCTGAGAAAAAAATTAAAGGAACTCGGTCACCGCTACCCGAACACTCGTGCGAAATACATCATGGAGGCAAGAAAGCATAAAGATTCGCTGAAAAGGATTTTAAAATCCCATGCGGACGAAAACGGGTTGAGAGATTGGTTGCTCAAAAACGTAAAAGGCCTTGGTTACAAGGAGGCAAGCCACTTCCTTCGGAACATAGGTTTCGAAAATTTCGCGATAGTCGATTTCCACATAATCGATGTTCTCGCAAAACACGGCCTTATCAAAAGGCCAACAAAAACTTTGACAAAAAGGAAATACATGGAGATAGAGGAACTCCTGAAAGAAATTGCGAAAAAGCTCGGCATGAACCTCGCAGAGCTTGATTTGTATCTCTGGTACAAAGAAACAGGGAAAGTTTTGAAATGAGGTCACAGACCTTTTAGCGGGTCTGGCCCGCCAATACAAAAGGTGCATAGATTATTTTCCTCGATACCTAATTTTTTGTATGCCCTAAGCATGCCATCAAGGGAAAGGTAGCGGACGGGCATCTTCATTATCTCACTGATTTGTTCATTTGTTCTGCCTCTGGCAATAAAATTATCGTCAGGTGGCATGTCAACTCCGTATTTACACCCCCTCTTTTTGCCGTCTTTACCAATTCTGCCAATAGGAGGAGTATAGTTGAAGTGGTAAGCCTTTTTCACCCCGGCCTCTTCGTACAGAAGATAGCGCTCTCTCCTTGAGTTGTTACCCCTTATCATGCTGTCGTCCATACAGAGAAGCGTTTTGCCTTCCAAAAATTCTTTTATCGGAATTTCATCTATTTCGTCCCGTAGATGAAGGTTTTCGATAATCGATGCAGCTCTGTCATCAGCAGTGGATCCCTGAAAGGCCCTTTCGCCCCTCATTTTATAAAAAACGTATACAAATGGAAGGCCTGTTTTTTTGGCATAAGCCCTCGCAGCCACTTCAGGACAGCGTGGCAAAAATGTCACATAATCTATATCATCTGGATGGAATTCCTCTGCTGCTATTTCCCCCAGCAGTTCTCTCAACCGTCTTACACTCACACCATCCAAAGTGGCATCTTGCCGCCCAATATAATTCCATTCGAAGAAACAGGGTTTCACTGTAGCCTCGGCAATCTTTTCTTTTTTATAGCCGCCATCGGAATCAAGATAGTATACATACCCGGGGTCAAGATCTTCAATAATTTCTCCCCCGTTGTCCGAAAATGCCACATCCTCAGAGGCCACGCTGTGTTTGCCGTCCTTTAATCCGAGCGCCCCCGGTTTTATCCCGGTCCTGTCCCTGAGAATTATGATATCCTTTCTCCTTCTATCTGCAATGGCTATCGTATAAGCCCCGGGTATTTTTTTCATTAGCTCATATTCACCCTTTTGATAATAGAAGTAAAGGAGAGCTTCCGTGTCGCAGCCTGTCCTCAAACCATTTATGTCTATCTCTTTGAAATAGTCATCATTCACCTGCCCGTTGTGCACACCAGCCACATCGCAGTTCCTTATTATTATGTGATTCCCTCTGTGTTCCGTTTCACCTCCTATTACATGCGGATGAGCATCTTCAAGTATCCTATCTTTTCTCCCTCTGGTAGCATACCTGACATGCCCAAAGTAGGTATGATAATGGGGACTTGGAAATATTTTGTAGAGGTCCACCAGATCAAACTTATTCACAGGGCCTTCCCATTTTATTGCATCTATCCTATCTCCTATTGCTGCTATTCCAGTGGCCTCTCTTCCCCTGTGCTGTAAAGATTTTATAAAATCATACACGTCGTTGAGGGAATGAGTTACGCACAAACCGCAGTTATGACCTATTTCTTCGGACATTATAACCCCTGATAGGTTATAAAAGGAAATAAATTTTAAATATGTTGCAGGAGAAACGCGTGAAGAAATTTAAGCATTTAGCTTAAGCTTTACCCTGTTCGTTCTCCCTAAATGTTCTACATCAACAATTCCCCGTTCTTTGAGATTCGCCACAAGCCTCGAAACCTTTGCTTTTGAGAAATCCGATTCGCGTACGAGAGCCCTCTGTATAGCTTCTCCTTTGCGTTCCCTGAGTATGTCCACTATTACCCTTTCATCCCCTTTCAGGAGGGGCATAACAACCTTGACTGAGGACTGCCTGTGCAGGCGCCTGACATAACCCACGGCAATTACCACTACGAGTATCACCGCCAGTATGACTATAATGGCAACATCATAAAGAGACCCTGCTGCCAATGGCATGATGTATGTTATGGAAAATTCAAGGTCGTCACCGCCCTTTATATTCTCCCTTTCCCAGTAGACCATTATATGTTTGCCATCGCTCAGGACCCTGCCGTATCTGGGCGAGAATGATTCGTTCGATACGTTTGTTTTGAGTGTTGCCGTTTCGGGCAGGTAAACTATGGCAAATGCCCTCTCAACAGGAACATCCACTATGTACACTGAACTGAATGTGTAGATTTCGCCATTTTTTGCTATGTTTTCCTTTGTCTCAAAAGTCAGCTGGATTTGTGTTTTGTTTATGCCCTGCGTGTTAACAGGATAAAGTGATATTACCGTGTCTCTGCCTTCCCTTTTTGTTTCCCACCTAACAGTCCCATACTTACTTTCAACCTTCAGGTTATACGGATTATATTTGGTCCTGTAATCAAATTTTGAAACCTGCCTGTCGAAAGACAGAATGATGGTATGGGTCACGGCTTCCCTGCTGAGATGGGTTTCTATGCCGTAGTATTCAACATTCTGCGCATTCACGGGAAACGCCAAGTACGCAAACACCAGCAATGAAAACATCAAAAATTTCAAATTCATGATTATTTATACAAAATGCTAGTTTTAAATGTTTTGAAACTGTTTCACTTTGCTTATCGGCACGCATAGAAAAATTCTTTATCTTGCTTACTACAGGCTCCTTGAAACTGCAACTGTTTCACAGGTCTGCACACCCTTAATTTTCGTAATTTTTTCCTCGAGTTCAGGCATCTTTCCCTCTTCATCAGGAATCAGTTTCGTGAATTTCAGGGCCTTCAGACCAAATGCAATCGGTTCTTCTTCCAGCCTCTGCGGTTTCAGTTCCTCCAGCGCCTTCCTGACCTCATCGAACATTTCCATGTTCGTTGGTATTATCCTAAAAACAACAATCACGTCACCCATCAAACCGACCCTGTTACACTCATAAACATAACATACTGCGACACGGAACTTGTTCTGTGTCCTTCGGGGGCTTACGGACCTATGAATTTGCAGGATTCACACATGTAGGTGTTTTCGAGAATCTTGCACCTCTCGCACCTGACAATTTTTTTCTTCCCGCAGCTGGGGCAGTCAAATTCCACCCAGTTCTTCTGGGTTTCTATGTTCACTCCGCAGCTTGAACAGTTCATATCGCAGCACCAATTAATCAATATTATTAAGCTGTGTATTTATATTCGTTTACCTGCTGGGACGGAAACCCGCACATTGTCATAACACTGCGAATCGTGGCTGCAGAGCGTAAAAATTCAAAGTCTGAAATTCAAAAATTAATACTGTTATTGAACAATTATAAACAGGGTGTGAAATATGGGTTTCGGAGAATGGGCGGATTCCAAGGTAAAGAATCTGAGCTTGGTGGATGTGCAGTTGATAAAACTCGCTGTGTTTTGCTTCGGGTTACCGATAGGAGCCTATTTTTCAGTATGGATTTTGCCATACTGGTGGGCTTTTGTTCTTTTGGGTGCACTGGCGGCAGCAAAACCGGCACATAAAGCACTCAAAAAATAAGAATCCTCCCCCAAAAAAGGGCAGAATGGAGTTTGAGCAGAGGTTACAATCCCCACCCGAACACCCGCTCCGGATTGCTCACGGTCTGCAAATAAACGGCTGCAAATAACAATAGTTTTAAATACGCTTCCAATAATAATAGTGTAATTAGACCAATGACAGGAGGGATGATATGGCTGGATTCGCTAAATTCGAGGTTCCGAAAGATCTGGCTGACAAGACCTATGAGGCTGTGGAAATCGCAAAGAGCACGGGAAAACTCAGGAAGGGAGTGAACGAGACCACCAAGTGCATAGAAAGGGGACTCGCAAAGCTCGTGATAATGGCAACGGATGTTACACCTGAGGAAATACTTATGCACTTGCCTGTTCTTTGCGAGGAAAAAAAGGTTCCTTACATATATGTACCTTCAAAGCTGGAACTCGGAAAGGCATCGGGAATCGAAGTCCCAACATCCTCGATAGCAATAGAAGAGGCAGGCGATGCAAAGAAGATAATCGAGGATATAAAGAAAAAAGTCGATTCGCTGAAGAAGTAAATCCCGTGTTCCCGTAAAATTAACGAGGCGTAGCAAATGGCTGTGGCAGCAGAAGTCATACAGGTATTGGACAGACTGGGAGTAAAGGGCGTGACTGCAGTTAGATGCAAGGTTCTCGAGGGAAGGGACAGGGGAAAGGTTCTCATCAGAAATGTGGTCGGCCCCATACGGAAGAACGACGTAATAATGCTAAAAGAAACGGAAATGGAGGCTGCAGGAAGGATTTCCCAGCGCAGGTGAAAACATGAAATGCTCTGTCTGCAAAAACAACATACCTAAGGGAACCGGCAAGATGTTCGTCAGAAACGACGGCAGAGTTTACTATTTCTGTTCTTCCAAATGTCAGAGGAACTTCAATCTCGGGAGAGTTCCAAAGAAATTGAAATGGGTTTCGAAAGCGAAGGAGAAAAAATCAGGCTAAGCTCACCTTTTCCAGATTTTCCTGACCTTTCTCCGCGGGGTGTATGTCAATATTACAAGAATCATGCTTAGGAGAAAATACAGATACTGAAGACCTAAGGCAGCAAAAATAACGGCAATAATGCACCCCAAAACGAACATTGCAACTATCGTGAGGAAAGGTATCTCCTCTCCCTGCCTCAAAATGCTTTCGAAGAAGAGCGCGATTCCAAGCAGTATAAAACCCAGCATGCCCAGAAAAACCAGCTCGCTTTCTGTGGACACGAGTATTGCAATAGAACTTAATATGAGACTTCCTGTTAAAAATCCCTTCCACGGACCGAGCCGGTTCGTTACGTGCGAGGGATTGTACAGCAACCTCATGATAAATAATTATTCAAAAGAATTTAAAAATAAAGGACGCTGGAGAATGAGCTACCCCACGTAATCCGTTTCCTCTTTCACTATCTTTCTTCTTTCCGGTCCCCTCGTCTTTAGGCTTTCCGTGAGCCTGTTGTAGAATTTTGTAATTTCCGGGGTTATGGAAGGTCTTGCTTTCTCCATGGCCCTTTCAAAATGTTTTGCTGAAACTTCCTTAGAATTCATGTTTTCCCTGAGCGCATTGAGACCTGCCTCCCTGCAAAGTGCCTCTATGTCTGCTCCCGAGTAACCTTCGGTCTTCTTGGCCACTTTTTTCAGGTCCACGCCCCTGAGGGGCATATTCTTGGTGTGGACCTTGAATATCTCCAGTCTCGCTTTCTCATCAGGGGCCGGAACAAATAGCTGCCTGTCAAATCTTCCGGGTCTCAGCAGTGCAGGGTCAAGTATGTCAGGCCTGTTTGTAGCCCCTATAACAACGACGTCATGAAGTTCCTCTATGCCGGACATCTGCGTCAGTATCTGGGAAACCACATTTTCCATTACTCTTGTTCCAGCCTCGAGACCCCTCCTCGGGACGATGGCATCCATCTCATCGAAGAAAATGATGCTGGGAGCGACCTGCTTTGCCCTCTTGAATACCTCACGGATACGCTTTTCGCTTTCCCCGACCCATTTGCTAAGAACCTCGGGACCGCGTATGGAAATGAAGTTTGCCCCCGATTCATTCGCCACTGCCTTCGCCAGCAGGGTTTTCCCTGTTCCGGGCGGGCCGTAAAGCAGAACGCCCTTGGGAGGTCTTATACCAATCCTCTCGAAAGCCTTCGGGTTTTTTAGCGGCCATTCCACTATTTCTTTCAGCGACTGCTTAACGTCTTCCAGACCTCCTATATCTTCCCATTTGACGTTCGGTATCTCTACCATCACTTCGCGCATTGCAGAAGGCTCGACCATCTTTAGCGCGTTCTGGAAATCTTTTTTGGTTACCTTGAGTTTTTTGAAAACGTCAGGAGGAAGATCCTCTTCCTTTTTCCACGATATCTGCGGAAGGTTCCTTCGAAGGGCTGACATCGCCGCTTCCTTTGCGAGCGCTTCCAGATCCGCTCCCACGAAACCATATGTTATATCCGCAAGCCATTCCAGATCAACATCCTTCTCCATAGGCATATTCCTTGTGTGTATCTGAAGGATTTCCTCCCTGCCCTTCCTGTCAGGAACGCCTATCTCAATTTCCCTGTCAAACCTACCGGGTCTCCTGAGGGCAGGATCCAGGGCGTTCTCCCTGTTGGTTGCGGCGATTACTATGACCTTCCCCCTTGCCTTCAGACCGTCCATCAGCGCAAGCAACTGGCTTACCACCCTCTTTTCCACCTCTCCCGTCACCTCTTCCCTCTTGGGTGCTATCGAGTCTATCTCGTCTATAAAGATTATGGAAGGAGCGTTCTTTTCCGCTTCCTCAAATATGTTCCTCAGGTTCTCCTCGGACTGGCCGTAAAACTTGTTCATTATTTCAGGGCCAGCGATTGAAAAGAAGTTCGCCCCCGATTCATTCGCCACTGCCTTCGCCAGCAGGGTTTTCCCTGTCCCGGGCGGGCCGTAAAGCAGAACGCCCTTCGGAGGCTCTATTCCGAGTTTCGTGAACAGCTCCGGGTGACGTAGTGGAAGCTCTACCATTTCCCTTATCTTCTCTATCGCCCCGTGCAATCCACCTATATCTTCGTACGTTATAGTCGGAACCTTTCCAGCCTCCACTGCCACAGCCTCCTTCCTCAGTTCAAGCTGCGTGGTATCAGTTATCTTTACTATGCCCTCCGGGCTGGTCGAAACAACAACAAATTTGGTTTCCCCGGGCACGGGAGTGAAACTTTCCCCCATAACGTCTATGTCCATACCGAGACTCCTGAATATGTCCTCAAAGGGGTTCGTTTCCCTTCGCCTGCGAACAACCGGCAGGGGTGATATAACATCCCCTTTCATAACGGGCCTTATGAACAGGTTCCTTTTCAAAAGATCAGGATGTATCATTATAATTTCGTTTTTCTGCGCTGGAGCAAGAACGACCCTTTTTGCTTCCTTGACATCAGCTTTCCTTATCTTAATGGTTTCCCCGACTCCCACTCCGGTATTCATTCTTGTCAGGCCATCCATTCTCGCTATGTTAAGCCCGACATCAGAAGGATATGCCCTTGCCACCAGGGCCCCGGTCTTTCTCTGGCCTTCAAGCTCCACGATGTCGCCTTCTCTCACACCAAGGGCGTTCATGGTTTTCGAATCAATCCTAACGATACCCCTTCCGAATTCCTCGCGGTTGGTGAGTTCTCCTACCTTTAATGTGACACCGTCATTCTTCTTCATCATAAAAACCACCTCTTTCGAAAGTTATATGATCAATATTAAGTAAATCCATAATGTTTTCTTTTCTATTATTGAAATTACTGATATTAAAATCTTCCAGACTCATCTGCCTTCCGGGTTTTGGCCCTTCTCGCAGTGACTTCTTCCTTCCGAACATTTTTGAAAGCAGTCCCAACATGCTACCTTTTCACCCTTACTATTATCGAATGCTTTGTCTTGATTATCTCGATTTCAGGTTCCTTCCTCACCATTTCTATAATTCTCACGTATCTCCTCACAGTCAGGTTATGTATTCCTGTTCTCTCTGAAATTGCATTAAGGCTTAAGGCCTCGTCTCCCTGTTCCTCCAGCAGGCGGAGGATCTCCCTCATTATCATTACAGGATCTCTGCGCATTTTCGCACCTTAACATAGATTTTTTACATTGTTATATAGTGATTTTATATTATAATATATAAACTTATATACTAAACTATTTAAATCTTTTGCTTGCTTCATGGAAGAAACAAACATAAATTTACGGCGTGCGATGAAGAAGAACGCTTTTTGAGGGCTCGTTCTCATCCCTCTGGTACCTTTTATCGAGAACTTCCTGTACCTTTCCGTATATTTCATTCTCGATGCCCCTCATGTGGTCTTTTGTTACAATGGAAACGTCCAGCTCATCCCCCATCTTCAGAGCCATCTCGGTAAAGTCGCAAAGAACTGGCGGGTCACCATCCACTTCGTAGTGAAGGCGGTATCTCTTCGAACTCATTTCTATTTCCTCGACTAGACCTCTCTCTATATAGGGTCTGATGGCATTCACGAGGTCTCTGGACGGTCTTTCATGCAGGCCCAGAGAGCTGGTTATGCGAAATGTTGAAGTGTAACTTTCCATGTTCTACTCTTTGAAAAACAGATTTATAAAAACTAGGTTTTCAGAACACGTGAATAATCACAGGAATGTTCGGGCCCCAGTTTGCCTCTTCCTCTGTGCAGTTTTGAAAGGGCATGTCTTCGCAGGCAACCATGTTGTACATGTACGTTCCCTTGACAGCATTCTCCGGGACCTCAATCTCTACCATATAAAGACCAACGAACGTGTAATTCACTTCTATGGGGGCTTCCCTTTGTTTCACCATTGAAAGCATATCGTTCTTGAGTGTTTCGCATGTAGCGAAGTGAAGGCATTTGTAGGCAGCCATTACATCGAAGTCTGCTGCCGATGGGTGAACGCGAGCGATAAATTCATGCTTCTTCCTGTCGTCATCAACGTTGTTGAAAACTGCATAAAATTTCATGCTTTTATTTATCGGAATCCACATTTCATTTTCCCCGTATATCTTGAACGTAAAATCCCCCTTCGGAACCGCAAGGGTCTGGTTCCCGGAAACATTGTAGTATTCATATTCAGTAGTTTCGTTTTTGCCCGTCTCCGCCTTTTGCGTGCATCCGCTGACCAGAATCATAAGCAGCAAAAAAACCAAAATTAACACTCTCATGATTTACAATTCTCCAAGCTCAAATAAAAATTAAAAATTTACCCCCAAATATGAGTTATGGAAACTTTCTACAGGATTTTCCTGAAAAACAACGGAATTTATGACACATCTTTGAATGAGGAAGAACAACTGAAGGAAATTGGCGGCGATTTGGCGACACTTGCCGCAGGACAGGGATACAGAATCTCGAAAAAGATCAAAGGCGACGAGATGGAATTGAAAATTCTGGGCACGAGCGGTAAGGGAATGGCCATGACAAAATCAATGCGGCAGTACCTCTCCTCAAGACATGCAGGGATCACAGAATTTATAGAGACCGAAAATCTTGGAATAGAAGAACTCTATAAGATACAGCAGGAGCTTTCTGAAAGAGGGAAAAGGGCAGGCCCGATAGCAACAGTTGAGAAATCCTCCTCCAGAAAGGTTCTGGAAATATACGTCTTCTGACTTTTCATGCTTTTCTGTCTGCCGGCGTTTTACGGAATTCAACCCTTTTCTTGTACCTTTTTTTGTACTTCTTCTTTTTCTTGCTCTCGAAAAATTCCCTCCTTTCTTCCTTCATCTTAGCACCTAACACACAAAAACAAAAAGACCGATTATTTAAATTACTAAGTGAATTTAAAAATAAATATAATCATCATTAGAAATTTTCGGTTAATTTTGTTTAAGGGTATTTAAAAGAACCCACAGGGGTCTTTACATCTACACTCTCTATCTTATATTTTTTGGACCCCACTTTTTTTAAAGTCAGGTCAAAATCTGATCCATTTTTTGTTTTAAATTTCATTCGATTCAGTTTTTGTGAGGTGTCTATGTAAATATCGGTGTTGTACACCTGGTTAAAAATTTTATCTATGTATAATACCTTTAAAATGCTGTTCATCCAACTATTAGGCACGGGAATCTTAAAACGCATTCGTCATACCTCAACAGACTATATATCATTTGTTATCATTTTAAACTTTTAAAGTTTATTCCAGTCTTTCGGTTAAAACCGAACAAAACCGAAACGCATATTATAAACCCTCCCAATAATAAAGCATGATTCGAAACAAGGTATTCGCAGGACAGGCCTCAACGATTTTTGTCGTGATGCTCGTACTGGGAGGAATAATTTCTTACTATGCTTACCAGACAAACCCTCACCATTATTTCGGGAAGGCTTCTCTGGAGAAATTTGATTCCTGTTCTTCAGTTGCAAGCGTTTTCAGGGAGGCCCGTCAAAAGGCCCAGGCAGGCTACATGCTGGAAGGTCTGAAAACCCTTGGCCAGCCCCCTTTGGCTGCTGGTGCTGCCCGCGATACGGCGGGAACTCCCCAATACTCGGCAACCAACGTGCAGGTCGCGGGGGTGGACGAGGCGGACATAGTCAAAACAGACGGAAAATACATTTACACAATCACCCAGCAAAGTTACAGGGGAGGCGAAAGCAAACTGATAATAGCGAAGGCATATCCTCCCGAGAACGCTGAAATTCTGAGCGAAACCCCACTCGAAAACTTCCAGCCAAATGAAATGTTCATCCATGACAATTACATTCTGATTTTCGGTTACACCAGAGAAGAAATTCCAGTGCCTGAACCCATGGAGGGTGCTCCGGAAAGGATGGTAGTGCCTTACCCGTACTATTCTCAGTTAACAACTGTCCAGATATGGGATGCGGCTGACAGATCAAACCCCGAACTCATCCGCTCGACAGACTTCGAGGGTTCTTATCTTTCCTCCAGGAAAATAGGGCCTTACGTTTACTTTGTCATCAATTCCCCTCCCAAATACCGCGTGCTTGAGGAGGGGAATGACGAAGACATACTCCCTTTGTTCAGGGACAGGACCGGGACGGACTTGGGGAAAGGCGTATCTTTTTCTAGGACCTGCGGGTGTTCAGAAGTCAAATATTTCGAACCGGTGAACCCCGAGAGCTTCATTACAATCGCTTCTATCTCGTTGGACGACCCTGAAGGAAAAATCAAAAAAGAGGTTATAGTTGGCTCGGGCCAGAACATCTACTCTTCCCTCGAAAACCTCTACGTTGCTGAAATGAACTACCCGTTCTGGTTCGCTCCAAGAGAATCAGGGACCCCAACAGAAAAGACAATAATACATAAGTTTTCGCTGGATAAGGGAATGATATCGTACGTAGACCACATGGAAGCCCCGGGCCGCATTCTAAACCAGTTCTCCATGGATGAATATGATTCGCACTTCCGCATCGCAACCACGGCAGGACACGTGTCGAGGACCGGAGGAGCCACGAGCTCCAACAACGTTTACGTATTCGATTCTGATTTGAACATGGTCGGAAAGCTTGAGGACATCGCTCCCGGGGAGAGGATATATTCCGCAAGATTCATGGGTGAACGAGGCTATCTCGTTACCTTCAAGAAGATCGACCCGTTCTTTGTTATCGACCTGTCCAACCACAAAAACCCGAAAATCTTGGGAAAGCTGAAGATTCCGGGTTATTCTGATTACCTCCACCCGTACGACGAAAACCACATCATAGGAATAGGGAAGGAAACGGTCGAGGCCGAGGAGTCCGCTGGTAACTTTGCCTGGTATCAGGGCGTTAAAATCGCGATTTTTGATGTCACGGATGTTGGCGAACCAAAGGAACTCCACAGGGTTGTTATCGGTGACAGGGGGACGGATTCTTACGCTCTCCATGACCACAAAGCCTTCCTCTTCGACAAAAACAGGAATCTTCTTGTTGTTCCCATCCTGCTCGCGGAGATAAAGGGAGATAAAGAAAACCTCCCGAGAAACACTTACGGAGATTACGTCTTCCAGGGGGCATACGTTTACGACCTGACGCTTGAAAAGGGGTTCGATCTGAAAGGACGAATCACGCATTACGAAACCAACGAAACCTTTCTGAAGAGCGGATACCACTACTTCGACGACCAGTATTCGGTCAAGCGTTCGCTCTACATAGACAACGTTCTCTACACGATCTCCGGGAAGAAAATCAAACTGAATTCCCTCGGTGACCTTTCGGAAATAAAGGGGCTGGTCTTCGATACCGAAGATAAAACATAAATTCGGCGTTATTTTTAAAACCTGCCGGCAAGATTCCATATATGAAATCCATAAGACTATCTCCTTCCACCATTTCGCTCTTCTTGGAATGCCCGCGCTGTTTCTGGCTCCACGTGAAACGCGGCATCAAAAGACCTTCGGGCCCTTTCCCTTCGCTTCCTTCCGGGATGGATTTGATACTCAAGAAACACTTTGACGGACACAGAAAAGATGGTTCTGTCCCTGAAGAACTCGAAGGAAAATTCCATGGTCACCTGTTCATGGACCTGGAAAAGCTCAATGCGTGGAGAAACAATCTGCAGGGGCTCCTCTTCACGGATGAAAAGACTGGCGTGACTTTAATGGGAGCGATCGACGACCTTTTCGTTACTTCTGAAGGCAAATATGCGCCACTTGATTTCAAAACCAGGGGTTTCCCGAGGAAAGAGAATACGCATGAATTCTATCAGGCCCAGATGGACATATACTCCTTTCTGCTCGAGAAGAATTCACTCCCGCCGGCGGATTTTGCGATTCTCATATTCTATCATCCCCTGGGGGTGGATGAAAACCACAATGTGATATTCGATCCTGACCCCGTGAAGGTCTCTGTTGACAGGAGGCACGGCGAACGAATATTCCTTGATGCTGTCTCATGCCTTCTCGGTGAAGAGCCGGAACCGAGCGAAAGCTGCGAGTTTTGCAGATGGGCAGAGAAAGCGGGCGAAAAGCAAAAACCTTTGGCGCAAAAAGGCCTTGCGGATTTCTGAAAATGAAAAAATGTTTAAACAAAAGTTTAAACATAACAATATATCCGAAGGGAAACAAATTCTAAACATGCCAAAATCCACTACCCTTGACAAGATCGCGAAGATTCTCGACAGGGCGGCAAAACTTCTGAAAGGTCCGTACAAGGTCGCCAGCGCAGGTGTGGTTACCGGTGTAATAGGCGGGCTGATAAAGCTTCAGGTTCTGACCAAAACCTTCCCTGAACCCTTTGATGTAGTGGGGAACGTTATAATTTTCGTGGCCGTTCTTATGGTTGTTGCAGACCTTGCCAGGGGCGGACTGCTCGATTGACCACAGAATCAAATAAGACTTAAAAGCCCATAGTAAACGAAACAATTCAGAAGCATAAATAAAGCGGTGAAGACCAGTATGAATTTTGTTGTCTGAGGCCTCTTTGAAAAACCAAACATAAAAGCCAAAGCAGCAGGCGCAACCAGGTAAGTCAATACGGATGGGAGAGGTCTAAAAAAATCCATGTATCTGAATTGGGATGGCAGATAGATAAAAAACATATTCACTAACAAAAGATAGGCAATTACAACCAAAAGGAAAATGAGATGTTTTTTTCTCGTGTTCTGTTTCTTTACCTCTGTTCTGTCCTCTGGTCCCAGGACCTTACAGGAAGCAATCACAAATGCTATCAGAGTGAAGATGTTGAAAAGACCCAACAACGAGAAAACCTTAATTTTCGGTCTCCGGTCCCAGAAAATCGCAAACCCGGCCAGAACGCTTGAAACAGTGGATATTATGAGCAACCAAAGGATGGATAACCACTGGATGTTAAGATTTATGAATATGGGCATCTGATATTTTGAGAAAAATTCCTCATCTGATTTGGGCTCTATCCAGAAGTCCTCCACAAATAAATTAGCGGGCACGTGCATTTTAACATCAGTATAAACCAAATTTACCGTCTCGCTCTGCCCGAAGAATGTCTCCAGCTCCTGAGGGATTTCGTAACCTTTCTGGAAAAGGTGATTGACCCAGACGTAGCCCTCTGAACTTTCTATCTCATCATAGAATTCGGGCTCCGCGTAACCAACGATGTAAAGCTGGACGGGAATTATTTTGTCCCCGTAAGCGCTTGTTAATTTCATCGGATAGTATATCTTTTCGGAGGGGAAGGAAACGTAAACCCCGATGTTTGTGAACATCCCCATACCCCAACCGGACTCGGCCATGGTATGCTTTTTAAATTTCTCAAGATCTGATATCCAGAACAGAACGAATGAATAATTCTTACCTATATACTCATCTATCAGACTCTTTGGTGTCCCTGAAAAACTGAGACCCTTCCCCGAGATGTATTTGTTGAAGGATTCTGAATCATCAACCTCTATAAGCTCTGTGGTGACACCGAATTTCTCGACATGCTCAAAAACTTCTACCCCAAGTCTCCCGCCTCCCTCTGCAGCGAAACCAGTTGTATACATAGGAAGGGACATCAATGAAACAAAAGAATTATATATCTGCAAGAGTGATATCAAATAAAATGATGCCGTTAGATCAGTTTTTGCTTGCGATGTTACATTTTTTCCCCTCAAAGTCGGAAGCCTTTCAAGCACATCCAGTTCCATCTGCTCGGGGTCCCCCGGGACAGGGAATATCCAAACGGACTTTGTACCTGTTGCATCACGATAATTTGTCTGGACAGCTATGATCATTTTCTCCACTCCCTCCTCGTGTTTGATTGCGGCCAGCTGCGAATTTTGTCCAAGCATTCTCCAAGAATTGTTATAAACCAGTATCATCCCGTCTCCTGAGACATTCACGGGAAAGATAAAGAAAAAGCACAGCATACCCATAACCAGGAGAAGTATTTTTCCATATCCCATTATTAAGATTTATCCCTCGCTATAATATATCTTTCTGGGGCCTAAATCAGCAACCTGACCGCCATTATCAGAACAATCACGAAGAACATTCTCTTTAACCACATATTTCCTATTCTGTCCGAGTAGTGCGCCCAAAATAAGAACCTATGAACATTCCGGCAAACAGGGAGGCAGCGAGCGGGTAGACAATCGCTCCGTTTATCGCGAAAACAGCGGCAGCCATCAGCGTTCCGAAGGAACCTGCTACCAGCCCGGCTGCAAAGATGATAAGCAAACTTACAAAATCCATATTGAACATTCCGGCGATGCTTTAAAAAATATTAACTATGCAAACCAAGTATTAAGTGATTGCATGGATATCGGAAAAAGAATCGACCTGATTTCACAGGTGGGTGAAGAAATTATAACCTTGGAGGATTTGCGCGAACTCCTCCGAACGAAATCCCATCCCATCGCCTACGACGGCTTCGAGCCTTCCGGAAGGGTTCACATAGCCCAGGGAATTCTGCGTTCGATAAACATAAACAAGATGACAAAAGCGGGCTGCCGCTTTAAGATGCTCGTGGCGGACTGGCACGGCTGGGCGAACAACAAGATGGGAGGTGTTCTGGAGGACATACAGTTGGTTGGAAAATATCTTATGGAGGTGTGGAAGGCGTGCGGGATGCGAATGAAAAACGTGGAATTTGTGTGGGCCTCTGATTTGGTCAAGGATGACGAGTACTGGAAAAAAGTCATGCAGGTCGCTCGGAATTCGACCGTTAAGCGGATCCTGCGCTGCGGCCAGATAATGGGAAGGAAGGAAGGCGAAGTCCTTCAGGCATCCCAGATACTTTATCCGTGCATGCAGGCTGCTGACATTTTCCAGCTGAAGGCGGATATCTGCCAGCTGGGGATGGACCAGCGAAAGGTGAATGTGCTCGCAAGGGAGATCGGTCCGAAACTTGGCTTTTGGAAACCGGTTGTTGTTTCCCATCACATGCTCATGGGTTTGCTGAAGCCTGAGAGCTCGGCCAGGGACAAGATTGAAAGGACGATAGATTTGAAGATGTCGAAATCAATACCGGATTCTGCGATATTCATGACGGATCCCCCGGAGGACGTTAACCGCAAAATAAACAAGGCCTACTGCCCCCCAAAGGAGACGAAGGAAAACCCAGTTCTGGAATACGCGAGGTATATCATATTCGAGAAGTTCAGGGAATTCGAAATAAAGAGGCCACCGAAGTTTGGCGGGGACGTTTCCTTCGAAAGTTGCGCGGAACTTGAGAAGGCATATGCAAAGGGAGAAATCCATCCCATGGACCTCAAAAATGCTGTTTCCATCCACATAAACAAACTTCTCGACCCGGTGAGAAAACATTTCGAAAAGAACAGGAAGGCGAAAGAACTGCTTGCGAAGGTGAACAAGTTGGAGGTGACGAGGTAATCACTCGAACATCCATGGGACGTAAACCGCGACCTCTTTCACTCCGAATTTCATTTCCTTTATTGGCTTTTCTCCGTATTTTTCCTTCGGGTAGACCCAGTAGGCGGATACGAGAACATCATAGCCGGTCTTCTCCTTTGTCCTGACCCTTACCCTCAGCTTCTTGACATAATCACATATGTACCATTCCCTTTCACTTGGTCTTTTGTAATCAGCCCTTTTTATGGAAAGCAGAATTTCAATCCATCCGTTCCGGACGCGTTCCTGTCCGATCTTCGACATCGCTTCTATATCCTCCTTTACAGATACAACATCCCCTTCGGATAGCCCGACAAAACCGTAGGGATAGGGATGGGAATGATAGCCGCCGATTATTTCGGTTTCGAGCGATTCCATCGCTCTCAGGACGCGTCTGAAAGCGGATTTGTTCCCGTGTATGACTTCGGAAGGCGTCCTTTTCTCTGTCTGGAACGGGTAAACATCCTTTACAGAGATGACCTCTGTTTTCCTCCCCTTTATTCTCCGCACGGCTTTCCTCCCAAGGAGTGCTCCGTTCGTTTCCCTGTTGTAGACCTCTATCGCGGAGGTTATCATTGCCCGGAAGGAGCGGCGTTCTATGAAAACATCACGGAAACCTTCCGTCACTCTTTTAACCCCAACTCTGCGTTTTTTCATAATTTATATAATTGTTTCATTCACGTAATAAAATCATCTGGTGTATAAAAATGATTTTGACCAAACAAATAATATCTAAAATATGTAATATTTAAAATAGAAATTAGTCGGGTTGAAATGAAAGACAGGCATAAGCTCCCGGAAAAAATTGCATTGCTTATCAGTTCCTTTGTTTTATTTATATTCACCTCTGAAGTCATTCTTGGCCTTATGGGTTTCAACTACTATCCCGTTGATATCAAAGTCAACATACCGGAAAAGGACAGGGTGTTCAGGCTGAACATGACCAGCGGGTATTATGAAATAGCGAAGGAAAAACTATCAACCTATATGGGCGATTTAACGTACACATTTGCATACCAGAAATTTAAGGAAGTGAAAGACCTTGGAACGTACAGAATCTTTATTCTTGGGGGATCGAGCGTATGGAATCTTGCTAACGATCCTTATTACAATGAATACGCTAACGAGAAGTTCAAATTTTTCTATCCAAACAAGGAACTGGAAATTGTATTTGCCGGTGGGGGGTCACACGGAACATCCACGTTATATCCGATTTTACAGGAGATATTGGAGTATAAACCGGACTTAATAGTTCTCTACTCTGGACACAATGAATTTCTTAATTTTGCTGAAGGAAAATTCTACCTTGAACACAGGGGAATAATAGACGAAATCAATGAAAAGCTCGAGAAATTCAGGATATACCAATTCTTATCCAAAATAATCATCCCCATTAAAAATTCACTCAACACTGGAAATAGAGATATGGAAATCATAGATCCGTCTGAATGGGTAGGTGCTCTAAACGAAACCCATAAACAAATTGTTTACGAGAACTACAGACTCAACATAGAGGACATGATAAGAATGGCAAAAAACAAGAACGTGAATTTCGTTCTCTCCACGGTTTCCTACAACCATATGAGTCCTCCGGTTAGTCCCCATTTAGTTGAAGATGCACTAAAAAAATTAAATACTAAAAAACCTGAGGATGTGTTTGGTGAGTCCGCTATAAATTTCTCAAGAGAACAAATAGAAGAAATACTCAACATAATAACTAACCAAGGTAATATGGAAGAATTAAATGAATACAAGCTTGGCCTTAAATACTACGAAAAAGGCCAGTTCGAAAAGGCAAGAGAACATTTCGAGAAAGGACTACTCCTTGAAGATTTCCCACACCGGGCGAACAGCATAAGCAATGGTGTTATCAGGGAACTCGCAAAAGAATACAACGTACCGCTGGCTGATATTGAGATAGCTGTTTTAAATGCGACGGAACACAGCATAACAACTTATGAATACTTCGATGACCACTGCCATCTGAACCGAAGGGGAAATGAAATACTGCTCGATACATTTCTAAAAACTATAAAGGAAAAGAAACTGGTTGAGTGATTAAAAAGTTGTTTAAATACTCCAAAAAATCCTGCACACAAGGTTTATAAAATCAAACTGCCAATAATGTATTGATGTCTACCAAAATTTGCAATACAGAGAGTGCAGTTAGGATTTCCTTACTTAGTAGACTCATTACGCACGATTTTTTGATGTATTGGTAAACCTTCATTTCAACCTTCTGCCAACACACAACCCTTCAAATTCTGGTGTTGAAATGATTTTCCATTACGTTTCCGGGCTGAGAGAGGAGACAAGCGAACTTTGCGTAAACGAAATTCTTGATTTCTCACTGAAGCTCGCAGGCAAATACCTTAACGGAAAGAAGATGAAGATACTGGAGATGATAGCAACACACAAAGAACCAATGACCATAACTTCAGCAGTCAATATGATATCCCATATGCTATGCTGCCCAAAATCCACAGTATGGGCCAACATCAACTTTCTCAAGGAACTTGGTCTCATAGAAAACGGCAGGGGGAAGCCGGTGAAGTTAACAAAAATAGGAAGGCTGATGTTCAGGGGAAAGAGCGACGAAGAACTGGAGGAGATGAAATTATGAAGCGTTCCCGGATAATCGAGGTTGAGGAAAATGGATTCGGAGAAAGAGCAGAAGAAAGGGCTTTTCATACAAGCCCTGGGAGACGGGGCAAAGAAAGCGATAGAGATGAGCATGGTGACCGTAGCCACAGGACTTCCCGTGAATATCATATTCCTCTCCTCGGGGACGGTGTTCGTGGGTTCGTTAATTTTCAAGACTGTGAGGTTCAAATTTCAGAAGGGAGGTGAACTGAATGAAAAGAGCAGAAATACACGCAAATGACGTGGAGAGAACCATGAGTCTGAAGGTGCCGGGGATGTATTCAAGTGCGCTGCTCATAAAAACAAGGGACGGGAGGATATACGTAGAGAATGGAAACAACCTTAATCAGGTACAGGAGCAAAGTCCGGAACACGAATATCTTCAATATTTGGTCAGCATGAAAAACCCGCACGTAGGAGGCGAAAGCTATGAAAGGGAATAGGTTGGAACTGCCTTATGGAGTATTCCATGATGAGGGGATAGTGTTCGAAAAAGGAAAGGATGGTGCTTACTTTGAAAGCAACACAGGGAACACGTTCAGAAAGTTAGAAAAGATAGAACCGCTGAAAATAAAGTTCCCGGAAACTTCAGAAGGTTATGGAATATACGGAGACTAGACGAGAGGGAGAGAGCATGGACGACAGACAGCTTAAAAGAAAAACAATCTGCGGAGTTAAAAAGAAAGAAATCTCCCAGAATGAGTGCATATTCAGCAAAGGTCTCTCATGCCCATGGTATAACGTATGCTGGGGGTGGAGATAAGATAGGAGATGGTAATATGAAAGATGCGAAAGATTGTGAAAAAAAGGAAATCCTTAGCGATAGTTCGAATTCTTTAGAAAATCTCTGGCTCAGTTAAAATAGGCATTCTGGGAGGTATAGGACCGGAAGCTACAGGACAATTTTACAACAAATTAATATTCGAACTTCAGAGGAGAGGAGTGATAAAAAATAATTCTGACTTCCCTCAAATCATCATCAACAGCATTCCTGCCCCTGAATTGATTCATGATAAGTACAGCGACAAAGATCTCGGACAATATATCGAAGGCCTGAAAGAACTGGAAATGCATGACCCTGATTTCATCGTGATGGTTTGCAACACGATTCATTTCTTCCATGAAAGACTGCAGAAAGAAGTTAAAACTCCAATAATAGATCTCAGAAGAGAGGTTCGAGAACACCTGAAAAACAACAAAGTGAAAACAGTAATCGTACTCGGCTCTCCAATTTCAATAAAAGGCGAGCTCTACAAATTCGAGGATATCAATTACGTGGAGATATTCGAGCATGATATAGAAAAGCTTTCTGAATCAGTTTACAATTTCAACAGAGGTTTCCAGAGGGAGAGACAAATTGATAGAGTGAAGGGAATAGCCAGAAAGTATTTTAAAAAGGAGAGCAACTCCTTGATTATTCTTGGCTGCACGGAATTGGAGCTCATGTTGAAAGATGAGCTGCTCCCAAAAATCAACCCCATGGACATTCTGGCGGATTCTGCAGTAAGAAGAATTTTAGCAAAAAAAAACATCTAAGGAGGCGAAAGTATGAAAGAAAAGAAAGGTGGTGGTCTCTGGCTCCGGTGTAGATAGGAAACACCTGCAAGATTATTTCTATTACCTTGTGTATGACGCATACGGGGAAGAGGTCGCAGAGCGGATATTTCCTGAAGACCAAACATATAATACCTCGCATGCCCAAAAATATAAACATAGAAATGGAAATGTTAAAGTAGCGGGGGAGGAAACATGAAACCCGAAATCAATCCATGGGGTTCCGAAGATGTTAAGGACTACGAGAAGCTTTCGAAGGAGTTCGGTATCCAGCCTTTCGGACCCCTGCTCAGGAGAATAAAGGAGCCTCACCTACTCATGAGAAGAGGTCTGATATTCGGACACAGGGATTTTGACAAAATACTTGATGCTCTCGAAAGAAAAGAAAGCTACGCTATGATGACAGGTCTCATGCCCTCAGGGAAGTTCCACCTGGGCCACAAAATCCTCGCCGAGCAGATAATCTATCACCAGCAGGTCCTCGGTGGAAGGATATTCCTGTGCGTTGCTGACATAGAAGCTTACAATATGCGATTGAACAACATGGAAGCTTTGCATAAAACAGCAATAGAAGAATACCTTCTGAATTACATTGCGCTCGGCCTGAAACCGAAAAACTGCGATTTCTACTTCCAGAGCGAACGTTCGAAAGATCCGGACCAGGCGAATGCCTTCTATCGCTTGGCAAGCATGGCCGCGAGGAAGACGACTTTCAATGAGATGCGGGCGATTTACGGTGATGTCTCTCCGGGTAAGGTCATGTCTGTTATGATACAGGTTGCCGACATACTCCATCCCATGCTCCCGGAGTTCGGGGGATTCAGGCATGTGGTCGTTCCCGTAGGCGTGGACCAGGACCCGCACATGCGTCTGACAAGGGATATCACCTCGCGCTTTAACAAAGATGAATACAAATTCCCTTCTCTTCCTTCATCCACGTACCACCGCTTTATCAAGGGCCTCAAAGGAGGGAAGATGTCGAGTTCCGACCCGCTCTCCTACATCGCCCTCACGGATGACCCGAAAACTGTTAAAACCAAAATTATGAAGTACGCCTTCTCCGGCGGCAGGGAAACAATTGCTGAACACCGGAAGAAGGGGGGGATTCCTGAGGTTGACGTTTCTTATCAGTATTTATATTCCCAGTTCGAGCCGGACGACAAAAAAATAAAAAGAATTTATGAGGAGTACAAGTCAGGTTCGCTCCTCACGGGTGAGCTGAAGCAAATTCTCATAGAGAAGCTTGAAAAATTCCTAGAAGACCATCAGAGAAAGATGGAAAAAGCAAAGAAACAGATAGACAAATTCTTAAAATAGTTTTTATTAATGCTTTATCAATAATTTCTCATATGTAATTCGGCTTAGATATGGTCTAAGTCCTTCGAAAATGACACGACGCATACACAGTATGCGTCATTCAAACGTGTGCGGGGGTACCCAAGAAAGCCTTTTATCCAAAAGGCTTTAGCGAAAACAGGAGCTAAAGCTTCCGATAGGCTTTGGCAATGGCTAAAGGGGCAGGAAGGAGAGCGAAGGACGCAGACTTCGTCCGCGTCAGCTTATCCTTGCCAAACTTAAGGTAGGACTTAAGTTATGAGACTTCGTGTCTATGAGTAAAAAGCCCTTTAAGAAATCCTGTGGCTTAGAGCCCTTTTACGGGAGCTGAACACTTCCCCAAAAAGCTTCAGCAAAAACGTAAAAGCTGGGCAATGCCTTCGTGAGTTCGAATCTCACCCCCCGCATCAACACTGCGCAATAGCTTTTAGAACCTATAAACAAAAATTCAGAGGTTTTAGCTTATCGAAAGACAATAGCTCCAGAATTAGCACTTTTTAGCTATTTTCAAGAAATTTTTAGTAAGTTTGTAAGGGCACAATTTTAAACAAAACACACATAAATTGTATATGGGTGTGCACATATAAGCAGTCAGTTGTATGAGCACACTTTTCGATAAAAAAGATAAATTTATATATGATTGTGCCCATACAATAATTTATGGTTTACCTAGAAAAGCTTGAAAGAGGTGACAAGACTTATTACTATGTTACGAAGAACTTCAGAGTTGGCAATAAAAAATGGAAGAAAATAAGGAAGTATGTTGGCAACAAACCGCCTTCTAAAGAGCAGACAAAGAAAGCAGTTGGCGAAATTGAAGAAGAAGCATTAAAAAAAGGACTCGTGAAACCCAACTCCAAATTCACTTACTTAAGTGATGAGGAAGCAGAGAAGCTGCAAGATCTAAAAGAAGTTTTTAATAAATGGCATGGAAAGCTAAGTGCTATTGAGAGAAAAAAACATGAAAATGATTTTATTGTCAGTTTTACCTATAACACCAATGCGATTGAAGGCAACCGTTTAAGCCTTCGTGAAACAAGCATGATTTTGACAGAGAACATAATTCCTGCTGGTGCCACACCCAATGATTATAATGAAGTCATCAATTCAAGAGATTGCTATGAATTTATGAAACAATACAAAGGGGAATTTAATCAAAGATTTTTACTGAAGATTCATGAACTGCTCACAAAGAATACTAACTGCAAAATTGTAGGTGGTTACAGGAATCATGAAGTTAGGATTTCTGGGTCTGAATGGGCCCCACCAGCACATGAGAAAGTTAAGGAAGAAATGAGAAAAGTTTTCCAGTGGTACTATTCTGCAAGGAAGAAATTGCATCCCGTTGAATTAGGGGCGATTTTGCATAACAAATTAGTCAGAATCCACCCATTTGCTGATGGTAATGGAAGAACGTCAAGAGTTATAATAAATTGGATACTGACCAAGAATAAATTCCCAATGTTCTATATAGAGCTAAAAGACAAGATTAAATATTATGAAGCAATTGAAGAGGGAGATAAAGGTAATGATGAAGCAATAGTGCATTACATTGCTAAAGTCTTGATGGATCAACACACATTTAAGTCAAAATCCGTTTAACAACTTTACTACATAGCGGGTTCTAATGCTGGTTCAAATATCTTACACAGCATAAGAATTATTCATGTTATGGGATCAATTCCAATATCAAATCTTTTTTTAATTTCATAAGAGAATGCTGTGAAGTGGGCATCGTCAGTTAATAGTATGGTTCTTTCCCTTTTCAGATTCTTAATAAAGCAGCATTCTGCAAGTATGGTCATATCATTTGGTGACGGAAGCAGATATCTGCTTCTTTTCCTTTCCTTTACTTCTTCAAGTTTTTGTTTTATATCAGGGCTCATATAAAAGGCTGTGATACTTTCCAGCATTTCTTTAATGTCATCCGGACCTATATTAAAGCAGGACCCGAATCTTGAAATGATTTCTTTTTTCTTCTTCAGAATCTGCTTTATTATATGCATTCTCTGGGCAAAATTCAAAAAATAACATTTTTCGTCAACTATCTTTCTTACTTTGTTTTCATCAAATTCATTTAATATTGTTTTTGTCATTTTTGTCTGGATTCCCCTTTGTCTGTAGCTGCTTATTTTCTCATGGGTAATTGCTATCCTGGAATCCACATTTTCCAGAAGAAACAGGCCCCTTTTTCTTCTGCCTCTCTTTATCTTGGCTGTTTTCATTGAGAGAAATATAACAGCATTTGTATCGCAGATAACTAAACTGTCTCCGGTGCTGTTCGTAGGTCATCACCCCGCGGTTCCTGTTCCTCTTTGAATTCAAAATCCTCCAGATACGCATCCTCACTGAAAGTAGCAGGCAGAATTCTGAATTTTTCCCCCAGATACTGAATAAAGAGGAATAACTCCTTTATTTCAGGCAGTTTTTCGCATACTTCTGGACAAAGTGAAAATGTTATTGTTTCTCTTTTCAGATAATTAATTACTTCTTCCAGAAAATTTATCAGAACATTGTACTGGGTTATATCAAGGCTGTCAAACCTTTTCTTGCTCAGCATTATGATTGCGTAGTCAATCAAAGCAAGAGATATGAACACATGTTCGCATTTGTTTTTCCGGTAGTTTGATTCCCACAACGGCCTTATTCTGAGCAGCTCGTTTTTCACAGCTTCCTTCTTTTTATCGAGTTCCGCCCTTTCAATATTGTACTTTTCATAAACAATGCTTACCAGTTCTTTCCAGTCCGTTTTATTGTATTTCAAAACAAGTTTTTCAACCTTTTTCAGATCCTTCTCCGGAATGGTCCTGAGCAGGGTTTTTTTGACGTATCCTTCCCCCTTTTTTGTTATGCTGAATATCCAGTATGTTTTCCCGGATCTTGCATAATGCCTGACATTTATATAGCCTTCATTGCCAAGATTGAGAAAATCCAGTTTAATTTCCGGGTCATACGGGCCATGTTCATGTTTCGTGAAATTATAGGGTATCTTAATCTTCGCCTCGGAAAAAATCAAAAAAAGCATTTTTTGCAGTTTTATGTGAAGTGATATTTTACTGGCATAATGAAGCACAAGCAGTACCGGCCAGCCTTTGATCAGATTCTCCATATTCATGATTAAACCGGTAACTATATAAATATTTGGCATAAATATTAAATTATCTTATATAATATAAGCAAATACTTATGAATGAAATAATCAGTACAACGGAAGGCAGGATAATGAAGCTGAGGGCCCTGGGATTCACCCAGGCTGAAATAGCAGAAAAGCTTGGAATCTCGCAGTCAGCGGTTTCCCAGAGGCTGGAGCTGATAAGAAAAAGGGCCATACAGGAAGACCAGGACAGGCTTTTCTGGAGCCTTCTGCTCGGCCCGGGGGCTGCATGGCTTTTCGTAAAACTACTGAAAACCCTCGGGGAAGAATAAACACCCGCCGGAGCAAACAGAAGCGGGTTATGAGATTTTCAGCTTCTGTTGGGTTTACAGAAAATTAATTAATAGGGAGCAAACTCCTAAAATATCCAGTGATGCTACAACTGAAGCCACTACTGCTGTTACAGGTATAGTATATCTTAACCTAATAAAACGCCTTATGAATACAAGTGGTGGAAACATATTTATCAAAGGAGCAAAATTTATGACAATTACCCCGAGATCAATACCTATGAATACCAAGAGCAAGCTATAAACTTGTGAGCAAATTGTATTTACCATAATTGAATTTTATCATAAATTTTTATATCCTTGTATTGATCACCTTGTGGAGATAAATTAAGACTCCAAAAACCTTTTTACTGTGTTTACAACATCTTTTACATTATTTGAACTTATCTCTTCAGAAACTTCGTTACCGTGCACTGCCTTATTTCCTTCAATACTTACAGTCTCAAAAGCAGATTTCATTTTTTCACCTACCAATACTTTCTTGCCTTTCTCTGTAATTTTAAGAGATAGTGCCCTCCCCTCTCCAAAATCCCTTTTAATTAAACCAAGCTCTTCTAATGAACGCAGAATTGAAGAAATGAGGGGTCTTGATAAACCCAAATGCTCTTGTACATCCTGAGCTTGGCAACCTTCCTTATTCTTCACGAATTTCAGAACCTGAAGAGTTCTTTTTTCCATAATATCAGTGTTTAACATAAGTAAACAATATTTATAAAGATTAATTACAATTCATTATTGTGTCCTCTAACAGGAAAGGAAGAGGACAGGAGGCAAGGCAGGACCACACTAACAAGACCGAAGACAGAGTACTCAGGACATTTCACCGCTCTAAACTTGGGAATTCTGTTCCATCCCCCGCATCTCTCAGATTTATTAATAAACCTCGACATAATTCTAAATATGGCAGTTTTTGGAAAGGACGCGGGTCAGAATCTGGAAAAAATCGCTGCTGAGCTTATAAACAGAGT